>ERZ778019.1027-NODE-1027-length-42873-cov-13.565323_pt1 | contig 42873 bp, 61 predicted proteins | sample MGYA00375749_ERZ778019 | MGnify/ENA primary metagenome ERZ778019 (study PRJEB29350, sample SAMN05389821) | bioreactor metagenome | isolation source: Ammonium sulfate bioreactor | place: South Africa: University of Cape Town | collected 2014-03-17 ... | reverse complement strand
AATATTCTTCGTTGGATCATAGGAGCTAGTAATTGGACATTAATTGTTGGTAATAGTAGTGGATTTCCAGGTAATACAAGTACTGAACTTCAAAGTCCTACAGATGTAACTCTTGATCCAATGGGTAATATTTATGTATCAGATTATAACAATCATCGAATTCAGTTTTTTCTTCGTGATCAATCAATTGGCAAAACTATTGTTGGTATAACAAGTATTAGTGATAATAGCTCAACTGTACTCAATAGACCCATCTCATTAAAACTTGACAATCAACTCAACTTATATGTTGTAGATCACTATAATAATCGAGTACAAAAATTCGTTCGCTATTAAAAAAGCTAATTATTGTTTTTATTTCGAATGTTGCTATAATTCTTAAATGTTACTAATTGATTCACTTCGGAAATGTATCAAAGTCTAGAATATATTTTCTTTATGATAGAAAAGAACAAAAAACCAAATTTATCGTTTATATATAATTCAATAACGTATTTCTTGGCCGTAGTTCTTTTCCTTTTTTCAATCGTTCGATATCATGTTTGGTTGCTAAAATTTCTGGATGATGTTGTCGATTATTTGGAAATGCATCGATGAGAATATTCAAAGCATATTCCGATTCATTCAATGCTTGTCCTAGTTTTTGTTTGTCAGTTGACAAACAATGTGCACGAGCACTTCGAGTTTGAGCAAAATCAGGATGATCAAATGGTAAAAGTTGTGCTTGAATTTGAAATGCATTTTCGAAACATTGTCTTGCTTCTTCAAGTTTTCGTTGAGCATAGTAAGTATAGCCAAGACCAAGATATGATTTAACAAGAAATGGATGACAATCGGGAAGAAGTTTTCGTAGAACTTCGTGAGCTAAATTAAAATGTTCGAATGCTTGATCGATTTGTTGCGTAAGAATTAAATTAATAAAGCCGAGTGAAAGATTAACTCGAGCTCGAATGAATTTATCGGTTGCTTCGGAAAAGATTTGCATGAGAAGCAAACGAGATTTCGAAAAATTATCAATCGATGTTAGAATATTTAGAAAAGCACGTAGAATATTCGCATCGTCACAATCATCGGGCAAATTTTCGAGATAAATTTTTGTTTGTGTAAAACGACCTTGCCGCAAAGATAATTCAGCTAATTCAATATATTGATTATCAATTTGTAACCATTGTTCAGCTTGAAAATAAGCACCTTTATACATAAATAAACGACCGAATGCATGATGAAGATTGTTTAGACTTTTTAATTCTTTGAAATAATAGTTGTACAATATTTCGAGTGAAGTTTTGGGATTTAATATTGGAAGTAATTTTAAACCAATGATCCAATACGGTTCATCGTGTTCGACATATTCAACTTTAATCAAACGATATCGACCACCAAACCAAAGTAGAATTTCATCGGGTTTAATTTCTGCATATGGTATTGTGTTATGCACAGTTGGATCAACAAGAATTTCGAAAATGACTTTATGTTGATAACCATCTTGACTTTGAAGAGAATCTAAAGCTGTTTGTTGATGTATAAATCCAGTGAGTAATTCAGTAATGATGATATTCTGACTGATACGATGTTTCATTGCATCGAGCTCGTCAGTACTTAACCATGTGCCATGATTAACCACAAATTTCGATTTATCAACGATAAATTTTTCATGCTCAGTTTTTAATTGTTGATAGAATAAACGTATAAACCAACGAAGTATCCATAAATGTGTTAGATTATTCGAATTAATTTGAGTAAAGGATAAATTTGGATTATACCATTCACCAATCGGTTGATTAAATTCGTTTTCATATTCTGTTTCACAAAAAGTATTGAAATCTTCTTTACCATCTTGTGGAGTTTCAAGTAAAAGATTTAAAGCAAGTTGATCAAATAAATTAAGATCATCAGTAAACCGTTCTCGTTGTTGTTTGATTTCAACTGGCAGATTTTCTTGATCTTCTGTTGTTGTTGCTGCCATTGGAGATGGTGATGATGGTTCTTGTTCATCATCAATATCAATCGGTTGTTGTTCTTCTTCTTGTATATTCTGTAAGTCGTATTGCATACATTGAACAATTTTATTAATATCAGAAAAAACACATCGAACTTTATCACATGTTTGCGCCCATCGACCATGTTTGACTGTATCGAAACAAAATACGTAGATATCTTTGACTTGATTCAATGGCTGTAAATGATCACCAACAAGTAATTGACCATATTTACCAGATATAAGAATCGATAGACAAGGAGGCTTATTTTCATTTGCTTGAACTAATTCAAGACATGCTTCAGGATCACTAAATATAAATACATTATCGTACATAGTAGCAAGTACTGCTTTGACTTGTGGCTCTTCTTCAGCCGTATCATCGAGCCAAATCAACGATAAACCAACATTTAATTGTTGTGGCGCATTTGTAACGTGTTTCTGTGGTCTAGTCATAGCTGCCATGTTGAGTCGTTACCTATATTTTAATAACAAAAAATAAACTGGCAAAACGTGTCGACATGCTTCTTTTTTTTGTTCTGTTCTTCCTCGTTATATTTATTTTCGTTTTCTTTCTGTTTTCTACCACGTTGATATAACAACGAACATCGAGAACCTTTAGATATAAAAAAACAAACGATTGAATGATAGGTTAATGTCATTTCTGATGACTATTTATTAATTTCAAATTGAAACGAAAAATAAAAATGAATAGTATCATAATAGAATGCAGGGATAAAGAAAGATAAAATTACTCATCCATATCTGAAACAACCAATTATTAGTCATATAACAATTATTTGAAAAAAAAAACATCTTACTCATTTTTTATCTGAAACTAATCTATCTACTTATCATTCTGTCAAAATTTCTGCAGGCCGTTCGGATATAAAAGGCCTTGAAAAGATATCTTTTATTTTCGTTTATAATAATTATCAATAAATATGGTCCTAACACTTATTCTCATTACTTCTGCAATCGTTCTCTTCACTCTCTATTTATGGACAATTAACAAACGATACAACCATTTCAAACATCGTAATATTCCTACACCACCACATCAATTTTTCTACGGTCATTACAAAGAACTTTGGTCAACAAATGCGTTTTCCAAGCAATTACAACAATGGACCCGTCAATATGGGTCAATCTATGGTTTATACGAAGGAACACGACCCATGTATGTCGTATCGGATGTTGACTTTCTACAAGAAGTCTACATAAAACAATTTTCATCGTTTCATTCACGATCAATGCCAAGACTTATGCAAGGAAATAATAATAGTACAAAAGTTCACTTATTTCGTGCAACAGGAGCCAAATGGCGTCGACAACGACATGTCATTAATCCAACATTTTCAACTGCAAAACTTAAATTAATGTCACCTCTTGTCAATCGATCTATTCAATCTATGTTAAATAAAACATCTGAAACGACTTCGAATGACAATCAAGAAATAAATATCTATACTTTATACAAACGAATGACAATGGATGTGATCTGTAAGTTCAATTTTTAAAGTTAATCAAAAGAAAACAAATGTTATTCAGGTAGTTGTGCTTTCGGAATTGATACTGACATGCAAAATGATATTAATAATCCGTATTTACAGAAATCTGCTGCTTTATTTCAATCAAATTCAGCTCAAGCGGGTCTCTTTAAATTAAGTGAATTAATACCAGCCTTTGCCAATGTTCTACGAATGTGTTTTCTTGCTCAAGTATCTGTGAGTGAAATACTAACTAAGGTGATACCATCTTTGAAAAAATATATTCCTGAAATGCCGGCTTATTGGCTGATGAATCGTGTTCAAGATGTTGTTGATCTTCGAACGAAATCCTCGTCAGATCTAATCAAACGTGTCGATCTTTTACAACTCATGATCGATGCATCGACAAATGAACCTGTTCAAGTTCGTTTTCTTTTGCTTATTTTATTATTTGAAAAACTGGTTTTTTTTCCGACAATGTAGGATCATGCTGATGATCGATTAATGTCGAAAGTTTTGCATAATGATGAAGTTGTGACCAATGTTTTTCTCTTCATGGTTGCTGGCTATGAAACAACATCGACAGCACTTGCCTATTGCACTTATGTTTTAGCGAAAGAACAAGATGTTCAAGATAAACTAATTGATGAAATCAATCAAACAAATTGGGATGATATCGATGGAGAAAAAGTCTATGAAACCGCTATGGATCTCTCGTATTTAGATTTATTCATACGAGAAGTTCTTCGAATGTATCCATTGGCATCGAAACCAATGTCAAGAGAATGTAACACAACGGCAACTGTCTGTGGTTATACAATCGAAAAGGGTTCGTTCATTCGTTCGTTCGAAATCATTTGCAACTTGTTTTTCTCTCTTCAGGAACGATTATCCAACCTGATGTGTTCAGTATTCATTATGATCCTAATTTATGGGGTCCTGAAGATCCAAATCTGTTCATACCTGAACGACATGAAGTTAAACGTCATCCACTTGCATGGATGCCGTTTGGTATCGGTCCGAGAAATTGCGCTGGTATGAGATTAGCATTGATGGAAATGAAAATGTGTTTAATTCGATTATTACGTGAATATCGAATTTTGCCCGGTGAGAAATTAGAAGACGGCTTTCAAACAAATGAAATCAATGTGATTCAACCGAATGCTGTTTTTGTCAAAGTTAAAAAACAAACATTTTCGAAATAAATTCGATTAATCATGTGAAAAGATAAAAATTTCAATTTGAATTTTTAATGATGTATGAAATGACTAGACATTGATTGACTCATATGTCATTGTTTGATTGATATTTCAAATCGATTGACACGTATGAGTACAAATCTGAACACGAAACAAATTTCTCGATCGATTGTCTTAATCTCATTCTTAGTTCTTCTCTAATTATGTTTATTTGCTGAGCTTTTTAAAACAAACAGATAAAAATTTATCATTAAATCCACTTCATTTTCATTTATTCGATTGTAAAATTGTATCAAGTGGCGCATATATATTCAACACTTGTAAATCTCGATGCACTTGAAATGTTTTAAAAAATAAAGAAAGGAACGAATGAACGAAAAGACTCTCATTAAGAATAACCCTCATGTTGTTCGCCTGTGTAATTACCGTGATTTATTCTCTATGAGACAGACATTGCCAAACGGACCGAAGAAGCATTTTAAGTTAAATAACAGTCAAATTTGAAATCACAGCTTGTACCTGTCGTCTGTTTGTTTAGACAGTTGATTCGACTAGACTATAGAAATTGTTTCTTTTCAATCAAATTTATTTTATTCAATACCTTATCCTTCAATACACACACATATGCGGTCAAAAATGTACATATACATTTATTCTCATTCTTCCATTGAACTTTTGACCAATTCTTTAGCATTCTCTCTCTCCCCCTCTTTTCTTTTTCTTCTCATATTATAAACGACGTTATTGTAAAGTAGTAATATATACATTCAACTCAATTTTGTTTTGGTCACCATTCCGTTCTGTCATTTTTTTTCTTTCTTATTTATAAGTATTATAAACGACTAATATTCTTTTTATTTGTCAATATCGAGAATGTATCAAGCAAATCTCGTTCTTCTAATAATTTTGATCAGTATTTCAACTGGAATGGGATCAAATTCTACAACTACGATTAGCACTACCACAACAACAACAGCACCGCTATCACCTTGTACATATTGTCGAACGAAAGCATGTCGATGTTCGACAAACAATGAGATTTTAAATTGTTCATCTTATTTATTAAATCTAACTTATGCATCGGATTGTACTGATATACAAATTTGGCCAACAATTGATTTTTCATTTCGAAATCTCGAATATTTCGATGGCATTCATCTTCTTTCTCTTCGTACACAACATTTATTCTTACAATCAAATTCAATTTCACGCATATACGCCAATGCATTCGATTCAATCGCTGATATTCTTCTCGAACTTGATTTGCAAATGAATCTATTATCAAGTCTATCATCTCAATGGTTAAATTCAAATTTTCTTCAATTAAAAATCTTAAATTTCGCTTATAATCAACTTGAAACTTTACATGATCTTCAATATGTTGACTTGCCGAATTTACAACAATTGAATTTATCACGTAATCAAATAGAAATCTTTCCCTATGAAATCAATCAATGGACTTCGTTGACTAAACTTGATCTATCATTTAATAAACTTTCAACAGTACCGAGATTTGCTCTGATCAATTTACAGAAATTAACTTGGCTGTCATTGGCTTATAATCGACATTTGCATTGTAAGAATTCTATTGAATAAAAACAAATCGATTTCTCGATGAACTCAATTATTTTAGGTATTGTTCAAGATTCATTTAAATATCTCAAATCATTGACATATCTCGATCTATCAAGTACAAATTTAGTTCATGTTGATAGTTGTTTATTTATTCCTCTAACAAGTTTAACAAGTTTTCAAATCGAACGCGTTCCAATGAACTGTTCGTCATGTTGGTTATCTGTAGCTAAGAAAAATTCTATTCAATTATCTGGTCAATGTATAAACAATAATACAATTGAATCATTAAAATCTCTAACTGATCAACAAATTTTAAATTCATGTAGCCAATCATCGATCGATTGTTCGATTGATTACTGTGAACCGGGTACATTTGATTTCTCAAAGAAATCTCTATCATTAAGTAAACTATCGATTTCAATCGATGATACGAATGCATCGAAAAATCGTACAATCGAAATCGTTCTCGGCGTTGTTTTTAGTATAATTGCTCTCCTAATTATTCTCGCCATAATCGTTCTTATTTATCGATATAAAAAAGGTAAAAATCTCATCTGTTGTGATTTATTTTCATCAACCAAACAACAACAACAACCAAATCATCAAAAACAAATCAATGACTCGGTTGTTACTCAAGATGCAAATCTGAATATTCTAACATATTCACAATCGAATGAATCACCATCAAATACCAGACGACAACTCTACAATCCAATGTTCTCAAATTATTCAACATAGGATCGAATGACTGTCCGCTCGTGTGAGAAAGGTTGCATCGAGGATTTTGTTTTTGTTTGAATAAATTGTATTTTGAAAAGAAAGGCAAGAACAAAAAACAATATGCTGATATCTATTTTCGGATGAAAAATGAATGATTTTAAGTGTTTTTTTTCAAAATCATAAGGCGTTTTTCCATCGAGTGTTTTGTTTGCTTTTTGAAACGAAGACGTCGATATTGATGATTTTTCTTCTGTTCATTGAGTTGAATTCTAATTTTCTACCACCGAAAATATCGTAATTCAATCGCATTGTAAAGAGACACTTCAACACCCTCGGAGAAAGGATAAAATTTTCAATAAAAGTGAAATCAATCGATTGACGATGGCTATGCGATATGTAGGTAATACTGATCATTGGAGTAAAATGCGAATGAAAGTAGGAAAATACGAATTTGTTATTCGGCAACTTGTATTTTTGATTCGATAATAGATGATTAAAAATACGATTAATCTCGAACAACAAGGTCGTGTACTTACCTGGGAAAAACATCAGAAAAAAGCGACTCAACAAGAATTAGAAGCTGGCATACGTAATCAACGAAATCTGCCAGGATACAATCCTGGAGTCGTACATAATTTCGAAGATATTATTAAAGTTGAACTCAATGGATATCTTCATCGACCAAGTCGAAAACAGTCTTTCACGAAACCTGAATCGCCAAAAACGTCTCATCAAAGTAAACAATTCGAGAATAAGATTTTGACTGTATGTTCGTTTCAGATCGTCGTCCATCAGTAACAACGTCTCGTTATACTCTAATGACTCTTCCAACTGATCCTTGGAGTGATCAAACAAGAAGTCGTGTGCCTGTTTTACAATGTCGTGGTAGAATTTAAATATATATTTATTTATTTATTTCAAATCTATGAATACACATACATGAAGTCAACAAAAAAAAAGAACGAAAAGAGCAAGTCTAAGAAAAATCTTGTTTTTAATAAAGATATTCATCGAGATCTCTCGATGGTTGTAAACCATTGGCTAATGAATAACGAACATTCCAACGAAGTGCCGAACGTTTTTTCGATGTTGGAACAACATAATTATTCACACGTGGAGTAGATTTTCTCTGAAACAAAACAAGAAAATGATTTTTTGTACGTTTAAAGATTATCGAGAAGAAGTTACTTTGACTGGAACATCTTTTTGTAAGAGTTGATCTCGAATAGCCCATCGTAATCGTTGATGATTATTTTCTCCAGGTGCACGTTGATTATCCCATATTTGTCGATAGTATGAATAACGTTGAACTGCATCGTTATTGCTCGAAAAACTACGAGATCGTCGAAGTGAACCTGTCGAAGCTGTTGATGGGCGAATAACTATTTTATTTCAAACAACAACACGAAATCAAAGGTTACTGAATTTAAAATCAAAACAACGTACAAGATTTCACAGGATAAATTGAAGATGCTTGTGAACGAGTCTACAGTGTGAAAAGGAAATAGCGAATTTCGATAGGAAATTGACAAGCTTCTTACATCATCACTGTATAAAGAGTGATTGTCAATGTCAGATGCTGATTCAATTCGTCGACGATTCGTTCGTTGATATTGTTGATAATGAAGATCGTTTAGATAACTAACATCATGTGAGTCTAATACTGATCCTGCATCTAAATTCAATCGGAAGATTGTTGAAAATAAGTTCTAATTAAAGCAAACCTGATCGAGATTCATCGTAGACTGTTGCTTTGCCATTGTGATGTCTGAAAATAAACGAAAATGAATTTTTGATAAGACAAGACAAAGTTTTTTTCCTACTGACCGAAGTACTTTTCGTTTCACAACTCGTTGTGACGATGCATCACTTCGATTATCATCTTCGATTCTTTGGTGATTCGGTGGATTGAGATAACTTGTCAAACTAAATCGAAAAACAATAAATTGAAAACAAAATCGAATCGATTCAATTTACGTCGGTGTGTTGGTTTCATCGAGACTCTCATCGTCGTCGTCGTCGTCGTCATTATCGTAATTTCGATTGTATTCATTATCTGACGGATTCGGTCGATGAATCTAAAAGTAAACAGCTTCGTTCGAAAAAAAAACTACCAATAAATATTTTCTACTTGGAAATCAACATTCGATTGTTGTTGTTGCGGATATGTCGATCGTTTTGGTTGATATGAATCTAAATTGAATATTTGTGTTTTGTTTTTTATTCGAATGATGATAGTACTTTGAGCTCGATCTTTTTCTGCCAGTTCTTCTAAATCATTTTGAAATTTGTTTAATGTTTCTTTGGATAAACCACTGTATCCTAAACGAGCGAGTTCACGTCGAATTTCATCCAACGAAAATGTATTATTGTCCATGAAAACTAATCCGATTGAATTCAAAAACGAAAAAAAAAACAAACACACACACACAACTGGTGACTTTGCTGCTATTCCAAGAAAGAGAAAGAAGAATCAGACACTGTTCAGTTCAGTCGTACGGTCACCATCGTAACGTTTCAAATCTTCACCAGTCAAAATTTACTTATGATTTTATAGTGCGACCTCTTTTATTATTCGAAAAAGAAAACAAACTAAATCTAAAAAGTTCCGTTTGCCGATATAGTAGTTCCACAGATGGACGTCAATGATATTGAATATGTATCGAATGCTGTTGTTTGATTAATACCGTACAAATTATATTGTGCTTCGATAAAATAAGGAAAACCAATGTCCTGAATGACTTGTCCAGGCACTAATGACCATGTATAGATAATTTCATTCGATGTTTCAGTATGCGTTTGATTCGTTGTATCGTTCCAAAACAAATTATATTGTTTTGCAAAAGTAGCATTGACTGTTTTTTGAACAACTATTTGTGCGAACATGCTAGTCAACGTTTGCGTACAATTTATATTTAATTTTTCGGCGCCATAATTCGTCGCCATGTATCCAATTACTGGCTCAAATGTGCATGTCATTATTGGACATACGGATGTTGTTGCTGTTGTCTGTAAATATCGAGTTGTATTTAGTATAAAAAAATTATAATTAAACTAAATATACATACCGCAAGATTGGTTACAGTCGATAATGTTGATGTGAGTGAAGAACTCGATGCAGAGTTTGTACTTGTAAGAACAGTTGATGATGTTGATGCAACTGAAGAACTCGATGTAGAACTTGCATTTACAAGAATAGTTGTTGATTCTGTACGAGCTGTAGTTGTTGTTTTGCTTAATACAACTGTAACAACTATTGGAACAGCAAATAGGGCTCCAATAATTACTGTACAGCAAATACTTCCCCATAAAACGTATACTACTTTGACCTTCTCAGGGTTACAATTACTAAATCAAGACGTGAATTAACTGAAAATAAATTGAAATAGACGTATTTTACCATCGTGATGATGATGATGATGATCGAGAGCTAGCTTTCGAGATTTGTTTCATATCGGCATTGACTTGTTGATACTTTTTCATCGGTGGTTCATGATGTCGATCAACTCGTACGGATGATTTCTCGGGCATTTTCAAATAAAATCTTTGCAATTATCTGTCGTCTTTATATACAATATATTGTCAAGTTTATTTAAAGCAGACATATGACTTCCAATGCATTAAAATAAAAGCAAAACAAACATAAATTACTCAGTATATTGTTTATACAGTTTTAAATGACTAAAAACAAAAAACTTGAGGACATACAAATAGAACATTTCACCTAGAAACTTAACATCATATCTAGAATGTACCTTTTACAATATAATCGTATCTGACCTATATATACAGACATCTATCGAATTGCATGCATTTTATTGGAATCCAATATGATACAATTGAAACTGAGGAAGAAGAAACGTTTATTTCAACAACTAAACTATTCGTTGCTAAACACTTAAATAAATCATGGCATCGGAATATGAACGTAAATTAATTGATATGCAATTTCAAATGCGTGAAAATAATGCACATCTCGATGATTATATGAAAGATTTGAATTCTTGGACTGATGATATTAAAAAGAAGGAACAAAATTTAAAGAATTCATCGACAACAACCAAAGATCTTCCACCGGTACGAAATTTCATTGAACCATCAAAACCAAAAAAGAAAAGTAAAAAGAAAACAACAACAACAACAGCGAAAAAATCTGCTTCGATACGTTCGTATGATTATCGTGCATGGGATAAATTCGATGTCGAAGGTGAATGCGAACGTATTGATAATGAACAAAATGAAGGTGATAATGAAGAAGAAGATGATGATAATGAAGACGAAAATAATGATAATGCCGAATGGGAAGAAGAAGTTTTGAAGAAAAAAGCTGAATATTATAAAGAATGTGGAAATTTTAAATTCAAAGAAAAATCCTATGCTGAAGCAATTGAAAATTATACGAAAGCTATTGAATGCGATCCAACATGTGCAACATATTATGCTAATCGAGCACAATGTCAAATATATGAACAACGTTATGGAGCTTGTGAAGTCGATTGTACATTAGCTATTCAATGTGATAAGAATCATTTGAAAGCGTATTATAGACGAGCATTAGCACGTATTCAACTAGGAAAAAATGAACAAGCAAAAGAAGATTTAGAATATATTCTCTTCCGTGAACCAGCAAATGTCGAAGCAAAAAATAGATTAGATGAATTAATTCGAACAGATGAAATCAAACGTTTAGGAAGAGTCTATCCATTAGCCAATAAATCCGTTGAACAACGATCGAAAAAACCATTGAAACGAATTGATATACAAGAAATCGATACATCAATCGTACCGACAAGCACAACTCTCACGAAAAAGAATGTTGTCATCGAAGAAATCGAAACAGTATGATTTCAGTTTTTTATTTATTTAATATAATGAGTTTATTTTAGGTATTTGAATCTCCAGAACAACAACCTTCAATGCAAACATCTGCTTCATTACTTCCTGCAGCTGCGCCATCACCTCAACCGATTCCTTCAGCTACTGCGCAAGTACAAAAAGCGCCAACGAAAATTGTTTCTATTCCAACGACAATTCCAACAACAGGCTATCAATTCAAACGTGATTGGTCAAGTTTAAACAGTCAACTCGAACAACAATCAGCTTACTTCGATAAAATTCCACCGAAATCCTACAAAACAATCTTCTCCACCGGCCTGGATTCATCGATTTTCTCACGTATTCTCCTTCATTGGTCAAATAAAAGTACAATTGATGAACAACTCATTGATTCAATGTATGAACTACGTCAAACGCCACGATTCGATACACAATTAAGTTTTCTTGATAACAATGATAGACAATTATTAAAAACGATTCTCGAAAAATTACAAGCGCATTCATCAACAGATAAAGTTCAAACTGTGCTTAAAACTTATAAACTCGATTGAGATCAACAAATTAACTTTCTTTTTGTTATTGTGTGCGTGTGTGTGTGTGTGTTTTTTTTTCTTTAAGAAAAATAAACTCGACATTTTCCAAGATTATATTGTATTAGCAATTTCCATTGATTTTTTTGTTGTTGAAATGTAATATTAATTCATATTTGCATGATGACAAATGGTTTTCTCCTAATAATTTTACTTCCGACTGAATTCGAGCAGAAAAATGAGATTTTTATTCTTTTTTCAAATTATATTTAAAATAACTTCTTCTCATTCCAGACGTCGTTCGTAATTATAGTAACTTTTCTAGTTAGTAGTTTCAATGAAGATCGTTTCTGACATGGTAACGAAAAGAAAGAAGTCTTGACTCGGCATTTTAATAGTCATCGAAATATTTACTTGACATTTGTTAGGTTAAGCATCTTAATTATTTACTCCATTTCTCTTATCAGAGTAAAACAAAAACCGACGAAGAATTTCTTATCAACCATCTGTACTTGTATAATTGTATTGATACGTTATTCAATGACGTTTTATTCAAAACGATAATAGACAATAGTTGTTCACTTTTACTAGATTACATTTACCTATTGTTGAAAAATTAGCCGTCTCAGTCAAATTTCAATCTAATTAAGATCATGTTTAATTCTGTTTTAAGTACGCTATTATCAATTTCCTCTTAATCACTTCATTGGCCTCAACCTGCTCAGTTCATTTGCCCACCTACGCGTTATTCACGTTCTTTGACAAGAAAAAAAAACGACGCCATGAGCAGACTTATTATCGCCTACGTTTTTTATTCTCCGACTAGTTAGAGAATAGCAAACGATAAAATAGAGAACGAAAGGAAGAGTAAGAAGCAGAGGCGTTCGTTGTTGTTCTATAGACTTTCAATGCAATTACTTATTTCCATTTTTTTTTCTCTCTTTTTCTTCAAACGCATATGATGTTGAACGATAGTGACAATCTTGTCTTTTGTTACGATGAACATTGCGTGTGAGTGTATTGACGGTCGATAAAACCCCGGCAAAGAACGAGAGAAAAAAGGACGAGACAAGACTTTTCTCCATCGTTTTTTTCTTTTCTCTATGTTAACTTGTTTTTCTGCTAATAGCAGAAAACGCCAGTTTACTCGCTGACATACCTACAAGCATGGGCGTTTGAGAGATTCGATATAAATAAATCTCTTGCTTCCTTATTCATCATCATTATTATGCTCTTGCCTGATATGAAATGAAAAAAAACAGAAAGGAAAAAAAACACGACGAGAAATGAGAATTATAATTATAATTGATGCGTAGAAAATCAAGAATGCATCTTTTTTTCTTTTTTTAGTAAAAATGGCAAAATCATTGAAGTTTTTTTCTCTTGTGTTTTCTCTTGAACACATGTGTTGTTCGGAAATTGAAGTCTTTTTTTTGTTGTTTTTTTTTCATTGTCATTGAACAAATGATGATAAGAAATAAGTGGGAGAGAAGAGGAGTTCCAGAGGAAAAAAAAAGAAAAAGAAAAAGAAAAACGTCGAAAGGGGAAAAAAGAGAAAAGAAAGAATGCATCTTTTCCTAACGGAGCTTTACGCAATGTCGTCGTAGATCTATAATTATTGAGCAAAAAACTTTTTTTCTCTCTCTCTCGTTTCATCTATTTTTTCTCTCTTTTTTCGGGCAAAGAGAAGAACGCATGGTTGACATCAAAATAATAATAAACCCAACAACACACACTACCACCATTTTGAAAGCTCATGCCCACACGTCGTGGTAGTGAGTGAACATGATCCAATCGTCCTTTCCTTTTTTATTTTCCCAATCTTCGTCGTGTCATCGTTTGGTCACCTTAATAACTATTTTACTACTAAATCCATTGCCTATTATTTACGGTGCACCAACACCAAAAAATTCAAATCATGATTTAACAGCCGTGCAACGTCATAAACGTCAAATTCTACCTAGTGATGCTGGTATCGATTTATTTGAAACCAATGATTATGCTAATCAACCTGAAACAGAAGTTATTTTTGAAGGATTATTAGGTTTGATGAGCAAAAACAAACAATATTAAAGAGATTCTGTTTTTCTGTTTGAATAGGTTGCAAATATGATATTAATGTATGCAATCAAAATGAAGCTTGCTTCGATGGTAAGTTTCTTATTATTCGTGATTATATTAACGAAGTTTTTTGATACTTTTGTATCAAATAATCATGATAAAAGAAAAACAAATGCAGAATGCACTACATCTTTGACTCGATATGGGTATTTTTTTTTAAATTGTAACTTTAATTTAGATGATCTATTCGGACAATGTTGGAATGGTGAAGGATCGGAACGTTCAGCATTTGCATTAAAAACCGGTGTCGATGGACTAACTGATGATAAAATCATAGCAACCGAATATACACTTGATTTTCTCAATCGTTATCAATTAACTTGGAGAGATTATATGACACAATGTATTCTCTCGCATATTCTTTCAACATCACATCAAGTTAATCCTCTTCGTTTGGAAACATTCTACGAAGATTGTTTAGAAAAAGATCAATATTTAGATGAATTGGCTGATTATCAAGAAGAAGAAAAGCTCGTCCGTCGTGGAATCGAATATTACAGCTTATATCGAAGTAAAGACAAATGAAAAACGCACACTCATTACATTTCCTATTTTCTTAGATCCTCATCACAGATATTCGAATATTCCACTTCTTCAATCGGACAGTGTTTTCATTAATTTCGAACGACCAAATCAACTCGAAATCATGCCAGTTCCAACTGAATTCATAGAACAAATAGAAAATGATCAAGAAGAAGCTCGAGTTCAAGCCGAACAAGCATTAGGATTGATTTCAGCTAGTCGTCCAGATGCATATTACATCGATAGTGATGAAATTGAAATTGAACCTGTACCAACAAATGTTATTCCAGCAGAATCGATTATGAGTACGACAAACGAAATGCTAAGAATTCACATTGAATTTAATATTTTGCTTTTTGTTTTCTAATTACAGATGAGCCAGTCAAAGTAGCTGTACATACAAATGAAGGTCACCCGGGTCTGTTAGAAACATTACAAATTAATAACAACAAACAATTATTACCTGTTGTAACTGAACAAGAAATGAGCTGTAAATAAACATTTTCTTTCATTTATTTATTGATTTCAAATAAATTAATATTGACTTTACTCGATATTTTAGCACGTCAAAATGAAACAGGCAATGAAATCAAATCAAACAAAGAAGGTCCAAGATATTTTGCAGTCGAAACAGCTCGTGGTTATATCATCATCAATCGAGAGTATAAATTCATTAACCTCTTTGTTTCTCATTGTTATCGTTGGTCTTTTTTTCTTTTCTTTTCTTTTCTAGTTTCAAAGATCAATTTGAAGGAGCGTATTTATTATCGTATTTAGCTCAAATTAATTCTTGGCCAGCAGCTATATTTACCGAACTTAAGTATGCAACAAAGAAAGACGAAGATTCTTTAAATATTTGATTTCATTCTAAAGTACCGATCATCGTTTATTAACATTTCATGTTTTGGACAATGCCTATCGCATCAATGCCAGTAATGTTGCAACATCAGCTTGTAAGTTCGCAATTCAATCTCGTGTATAAATAAATAAATGAATTCGTATTGTTTCTTTGGAGTAAAAGTTTTGAAAAAAAGAGAGAGAAAACTTTTTCCCCCTGTCTATTCTATTAATAATATCTTCATTTGTAATTGAAAATTTTTCTTCCGTTAAAACTGTGTTAGTCACTACATCAAACATTTTTCTATCTATTCTTTTCTTTTTGACTTTTATTTCCTTTTCTCTCTCTCTCTCGCAGCCTCAAGCTTTAATGTGTTAAGTATTCTTCAGTACAATAGACAGATAGCATCATCGTTTCTTTCTTTATTTGACAGATTATTTATTTCGTTGAAATTTTCTCTTGAGACTCTGTTAAACTTAACAAAGATAACACAATAGAAAAAAAATCGACGACATTTAACAGAATAATTATGTGCTAATCAAGTTTTCTACTCGATAGACAATGTAGACTCGATCTTGTATATATGTTAAACGAAGAAGAAAAAATAACTGTTTTTTTTTGTTTTATTTTAGTGGACAATCAAAAACAAATCGAGAATCAATTGGGCATTCAAATAACTGATTCGGGCATCGGCAATCCCAGACGAGTAAGAAATCTCGAGATATAAATATGCAAATATGAAAGTAGATTAGATGAAAAATAATCAAAGCATTCATTAATTCTACAAAGAGATATACACTCTTCTTCGATCAATATGTGTGCATGGTGTATCTCAAACAAGTACTGTATAGAAATATGTTTATAAGAGAATGAAAGACAGAAGTAATATTATCTCACTATTGTATAGTATCTTCCGATGGTAGCTTTTTCTAGTGGTTTATGATTGCAATTAGATGTTGCCTGTAGGCTTTTCGTTGATACTTGACTCTTTTTCTTCATTCGTTCGATGTATGTTGAAGAGAGAATCTTCCATGTATGTTAGATTTATTATCAGGAGAGAAAATACCATGACTATGTGAATCTTGCAGACAGACAAAAGAAAAAAAAATGCATCAATATGAATGAATGAATGAATGAATAGACGCTGTTCAGATGTACTTGTTAACACTGAACAGAAATGCATAAGATACAACTTTTGACTTGTCGTTTTAGTTCTATTGTTCAATAGAAACACAAAAAAAAGAGAGAGATAGCAAGAGAAAAAGAAAAGTTCTCTTCTCTTCTTTTGAGTTCTTCTTTCATATAAATAAAATCTAAAATATAGGATACACCCTCGTCTCTTTTTCTTCTTCTTCCTCCTCATCTTTTTTCCGTGAGAACAGATTAGTTATCATCATTAGACACTAATAAACATGACACTCAAGCCATACTTCCTTTAGAAAATATTTATTTATTCCAGTAAGTTAATAAATTTAATCGTGTCTTCACACGAATGATTCGAAACAAATAAAGTATAGTAATAATGCTAACTAGAAAATTATCGAAATGAATCGTGTAAAAAATCTGCATCGTTCATTTTTTTTCGTTCTTTCTTTCTTTATCTCAATGTGCGTGTTTGTTTGTCGGTATGACTTTTCCGTTATTGCTTGCACGAACGATTGTGCAAACAAAGATTGAGCATCTATTAGATTCACACGCAAATGCATGCATAATTGATAATTTTTTTCATTTCTTGCTTTCTTTCTCTTTTATTATACCTTAACTTGCAATGGCAGATGATGAATTATCAAGACAATAGATCAATTGATGAAGAAAAAGATAAGAAAAAGAAAACTCACAGTTTCTCTTTAATTATATTTATGCATCTCTTTCTTATGTGACATCTCACTCGGGTTTTTTTTTATGCTAAAATAAATTGAATAGGTAACAAGCACGCATATATAATAAAAAGAAATTAACAATAGAAAGGAAGTTAATAGAATAAAAAAAAGTCGAAGTTTTTCTTTTCAACAGAGACAACAAAAAAAAAGAAGAAGAGAAAGAAAATGGTTACTTAGGTGAGAAAAGATAGATTGTTAATATTCATAAGATTATATCTCGCAAATTTGAGTTTGCAAAAAGAAAAAAAAAGAATGTATGTGTTATTTTCATTTCTAGGGCAGTCAATTATCGGTTGAGAATGCGTATAGTTCACGTTTGACTATAATTACATTGGTTATTTGCGCATTAGTTTTATTTACAATGGCCGCATTTGCATTACTTTATTTCGTCAAACGTAATGATCGTATTCGAAATAAACTCGCTGAAATCACACATATTAAAGGTTTATCAACAAATTACTATCAAGTAAGATGAGAGAGAACTATTGAAAGTACGTCGATGTTCATGGATTTTTGTTTACCTGTAGGATCTATGCCGACAGCGAATGCAAACACAACCATCAGGCAATAAATCACCAGATATTCATAAAATACAACAAACACCACCATCAAGTGCTGGACCAACTGTAACATCAGCTAGTGGTCACACAAAACATAGCAGTGAAGATTCATCAACTCGTAGCTCAACATCATCATGGTTAGTATACAGAAAAACTAAGCATAATTTCAATATATCTTTGTTTTCAGGAGTGAAGAACCTGTTGCTCCAGTTAATATGGACATCATGACTGGACATTTAATTTTAGTAAGTTCAAAAGAAAATATGAAACAATGATTTTTTTAAATTTTATCTTCTAGTCGTACATGGAAGATCATCTCCGTGATCGACATCGTTTAGAAGCTGAATGGCAAGCATTATGCACCGATGAAGTCAATGAAGAACGTGCTTCATCTTCAGTTGCAATATCTGAAGCTAATGCAAATAAAAATCGATATATTGATTGTATACCATGTAAGTGTGTCTCAGATGTTAAATTCTCTGATGTTCGACAATCTTTCTTAATGCATCAGTTGACATTTATTTATTCACTTGTCATTCGTTATTTTTCTTTTTTTGTGAATACCGTCTTAAGTAGGTCACATATGTTAAACATAACTTATATCTAAAAGCATCACTTGCACATTTTTTTTTCTCTCGATTCCTTTGTACAGATAAGTAGACAAGTTGTCTGTTAAAGAGCAGAATCAAGAGAGAAAAAGAAGGAGGAAAAGGTAAACGTTAGTTCCGCTCGTTTTTTTTCTTCTTCTTCTTCTTTCTTTCTTCTTTCTACTGTTAATTAGAACTAAGGATCGAAATTTGAGCACTAGAAACTCCTATTCATTTCCTTTTTAGTATGCATGCAGAAGGAGAAATATCTTAAGCATGCGCTCACATATCGTCTTAAGGTTCAAATTGACATCTTCTCATCAAAAGAAAATTTTGTGTATATATATACACACACAGTTTTTTCTATAATCATTTTTTTTTCTAAGATGATCATGCTCGTATTCGACTTGTTAACAATGCTGATGGTGACTATATAAATGCGAGTACAATTGTAAGTTGATGAACATTTTCATTTTGAGAAAAAGAAAACGATGTACTTGTCTATCTAAATCAGACGGATTCGGATCCAAAATGCAAATACATCGCAACACAAGGTCCAATGCCGAATACAACAAATGCTTTTTGGCAAATGGTTTGGGAACAAGGATCATGTGTGATCGTGGCATTGACTCGACCAAGTATGAATCTAGTTAAATTTTCGATCAAAACTTGAGATTTTCTTCTCGATGATTTCAGTTGAAAATGGTATTACAATGTGTCATCATTACTGGCCCGTCGAAGGCTCGGCACGTTTCAATGATTTCGAAGTACGAATGTTTTTAAAATAAAATAAAAAATGTTTGAATTTGATTTTGTTCTATCAAGGTTAATCTCGTTTCTGAACATATCTGGTCGGATGATTATTTAGTTCGAAGTTTTTACTTGAAAAACGTTCAAACAATGGAAACACGTACAGTTACACAATTTCACTTTTTAACATGGGGTGAATCGAATAATCCACCATCAGCTAAAGCTCTACTCGATTTTCGTCGGTAGGTTTTATATCGAACCTAAGAAAAAAAAAGAGAGAGAAAAAGAAGAGTCGAATGATGATTATCTCTTCTTATTCATTTGATTAAAATTAATGAGGATTAAAAAAGAATAAGAACAATGCAATTCATTATTGAAGATGAGGAAAATTGCACGTGTTTAAGTTGTATTTAGTCTTCTTTAGATAGTTGATGAAAAGAAGACAGTTATTAAGAGCAAAAGAATGAGATAATGCCGAATTTTTCTGCCTCTTCTTTTTCTTTGTTTGTCTTTTGTTGAATGAACCCATTTCCATTTGCAAAATTATATTTCTTTTCTGGCAGCTTTTGAAAATTATGCAATTTGAATATCAATAATTGCATAGTCACAAAAGCGACCCGATGAGATTTATTTTCGAGAAAAAAAAAGAAAACTAATTCATTCATTCATTTATTTGTCTGTTGATTATCTGTTAATTGTTTAATTAATTAATTTTTTCTTCTTATAGAAAAGTGAACAAATGTTTCCGAGGTCGATCATCACCGATAATCGTTCATTGCAAGTCTGTATTTACTTTGTTATAATACAGGAAAAAAAAGACTATTGTAATCTATAGTGATGGTATCGGACGTACTGGCACTTATATTCTTCTGGATATTGTCTTGAATCGTATTTGCAAAGGCGCTCGAGAAATAAACATAGCTGCAACACTGGAACACATTCGTGATCAACGAGCTAAAATGGTTAAAACAAAAGTAAGACGAAGTCGAACGAAGTATATGTCATGTTCTTCTCTTGTCTTCTAGGAACAATTTGAATTCGTATTCGTTGCTGTTGCTGAAGAAGTGACATATTTATTAAAAGCATTACCACAATAGAGAGACAACAAAAGTACATCAAAATCATAAATGTCACTTATGAGAAAATCATTTATTTAGCATCAAATCATTTCCTGATTTTAGTCTCTCTGTCTCTCTCTCTCTCTCTTTTTCTTCTTGCTTATTCTTTTTCTTTTTTGTTGCTATTGCAAAAGATTAATTAATGATGATGATGATGATTGAATGAATAATAAATAATCATATACAATTGAAACAAAAATACAAATGTCTTTTTTATTTCATTTGTTTAGTTTTTATTTTCAATATGAATACTAAGGAGATTTAATTACAACTTTGCCTTTAGCGAAACCATTTTCCAGATAAGAAATTGCTTGAGGTATTTGATCGAATGAAAATATCTGAGGATCGACTTTGATTTTCAACTAAAACACGAAATAAAGATTGTTTAGAATAGAATGATTTTCTAAACGAATCGATTTACTTGATTTTGTTCAACTAAATTCTTGACTTGATTAAGAATATTACCATCAGCCGTGTAAACTGCCCAACGATAGTTAGTTTTATTCGACCAGCCCTACATACGTCAACAAAATCTAGTAATCTATAGATTAAGAAACTTTTTTTTGTTTTACGTGGAAACTTTGTTGAAAAGCTTTATAAGCCGTTCGAGAAAGACCGGGTATTAATCCGTGTTTATCCACTGAACGAAAAATAGGTGTAATAATTGTAACAAATGTTCCATTGGGGTTTAACAGAGAATTCATCAATTCAAAACTGTAAACATGTGGTCCGACTGTATCAACAATTAAATCGTATCTAATTATAGATTTATGAGGAAAATATTTTCTGGAAAATGAAACATTTCCTAGATTACTTTGGCTTTTGACTTAGTTCAGCTAGCCAATCTTTTTGACGATAATCGACCGTATCTTCTACGCCTAATTCTTGCATATATTCAACTGAATTAGCACCACATAAAGCAGTTGTCTCCATACCAAGATTATTTAATAACTAAATATTTTCAAAAAAACAAATCAAAATACATCTACGAGTTTACGATTTACTTGAACAGCGACATGGCCAACGCCACCACTAGCACCGAGAACTAACGCACTGAAATTGAGACGTTTGCAAAAATTTCAAATGAAAATTCAACGAGAATCTACCGTTTGCCAAGAGCATTTTCTTCATTATATCCACTAAATGTTCGTATAGCATTCCAACTTGTTAATGACACCAATGGTAATGCAGCTGCTTCTTCATCTGAGATATTTTTTGGTTTTAAACAAATCTTTATAAAAGAAAAAAAACACAATTCTCTTTCATTCGACGAGATTATCGATATTCTACTTCAGCTTCTCCTGCTGAACAATATTCAGCAAAACTTCCTTGACGTGTAACTGGCAGTGCTCCATAAACCTTAAAATAGAAAAAATATTTTAAAGTTTCGTCTAGATTCATTTCTGCATAGAAATTACTTTATCTCCAATATTAAATTTAGTTACTGCTGGTCCTTTTCGTATGATTTCACCGCAGAAATCTCGGCCTAATATTAACGGAAATTCTAATTTCGTTGATTCATTTCCTCCGAGTTGTAAAATATTTTTCATTGATTGATAAGTATTGATTAATTTCTCTCCATAACCCTCTAGAATTTCAAAAGTATTTTCTTTCTTGGCAAACAATATCTAGACCTCGGCGACGTATATCAATAGGATTAACACTACGAGCTGAGACTTTAATTAAAACATCTTTTGGCGAACGTATTATTGGCATTTGTACACTATCAGAAAAGGTAAATTGTTGATTATCACCAAAATAATAGATAACCCAAGCTTGCATTCGTCCAGACGTTGTTGTCGATGGTGTCGAATATAGTACAGATGGTTCATTGATCGATTTAATAGCTGTATATACATTGCGTTTGAAAAACGAACATGACAAAAAGTTGAATTTCAACATCTAGAATTTATGTTTAATATGTCATTGTTTTATTATTAATGAATATTAATACGGCGTGACGTAGTCATCTGATTAATTTCTATGAATATGAGTGGGTGCATATATCTCTAAACTCTGAGAACATACAGCTTGCCCTTTATCTATAAATAGTAAAACTTTAATCACCATGGGTTTGATTTATTTCTTATGAAATCAACAAAATAAAGAATAACAAAAAAAAATGAATGAAATAGATAATTAAGAAGACAATGTGATGAAAATAGAGCGAGCACAAATTATTATTTTTGTCCTTTTTTCTGCGCAACTAATAGAAGACTTGGTGATGCCGATGAACCTGTAGTTGTTGACGATGCTCGTGGCCATATTGGATTAGCTATTTCAGGGACAACACGTTCGATCGTGATGAACATGTCAAATTCTTGAGCTGAATTATATAGACGATGTAGAGCTTGTATCGCTAATTCTTCCGTCTAGAAAATTCTCATGTCGATTCAACGTTCGTTTCACATGAAAAAGAGTAATAATCACCTGAATTTTTTCTAATGATTTATTAGTCAATTGTCGAAGAGCTTCGTGTGCTCGTGTTTCTTGATCTTGAATATGTTTGAATGACATAGGTGGAGCAGATGGCGACGAAGCTATTGACATAGTCGAATAGATGGATGGCGTTGGAGGAGATGTAGCTAAACTCGACCAAGGATTAGCTGCATCATGTTGAGATGCTGTCGTTGTTTGTGTCATAGGGACAGATCTAATGAAGAAGGAATTTTTATTAGAAACAGTTCGATATAAAACATACGGTTGTCGAACAACAACTGGCTTTGATACGTTCGATTCTTTTTCATTGGAAAATGTTGATTTCAGTGAGACTGGTGTTGGAGTAGGAATTGGTTTCCAAGGAGTTTTCAATGTTGGTTCATCTTTTGATGGAACAGGTTGTTTGGCACTTGACAAGAACAATGAATCAGAAATAAAATTGATACTTAATCGTTAACTTACATTTGTAGCACAGGAGATATTTTAGCAGCAGATTTATTAGCATTCATTTCTTGATCAGCTGCTTTTCTTGCTGCAGCTAATTTATCAGCTATGAAGACAGAAACACGTAAGTGAATTTTCTTCGAACGAAAGGTTAATTTACCTTCTTTTTGCGAATAGACAGCACCGGGAATAGTTGGTTTGGGCGGACTGATTTGTGCATTTGCTCCAGATGATGTTTGAGCATTCTGATGAATCAAATGAAGACGTTTGAAAATAAAACAATGGTTTTTTTTTACTTTATTTGTTTTCGATGTTTTCTTCGATGAAACTGAAGTCCATTTTTCTTCTTCATCTCGTTTTTTTGATAGATTCGGCGTGATTACAATTGGTGGACTATCCACAACAATCGGTGGCGATGATTTATTCGCATTTTCTGATTCTGATGTACGCAGTCTAAAAATATCCATTGAAATTCTTTCATTTTTCGATTGATTTCAATTACTTGTTCTGTTGTTTTCGTTTTTGTTGTGATTGTTGTTTTTTCATTGCAAATGTTGTTTCATCGATTTCAATCGAAAGATTTTCTAGTTCATCAATATCAATAAAATATTCGTCCAATATTGGACAATCACTATACGGTGTAATCATTCGATAGCTCATGCAATCAAGCTAAAAATCGAAAGTTTTCATTTTGAAACAATTCAATTCTACAATTGTGTCGTACCAATCTTCGATAAGATTTCGATAGATCAGCTAATAATTGATTGTCTAAAGAGTCCAGTAAACGTCCTTCGAGAAAAGTCGCCATATTTCGACAGATAAATTGTGCAACGAATGCTTTCAATTGATCGGCATTGTATGCATGAGAAAATTGAAAAAGTTCAGATGCATCACGAAATGTTATTGAATTTGCAATATGAAATTCACATATTTCTTTCAAACGTTCGATTAGTAATTGATCGGCAAGTACTAAGATTTGACAAAGTTGTTCAACCGAAACTAAACGACAAATATCAAATTCATTTTTGTAAACAAAAAAAACCAAAGAAATTTTTACATTTCGGTGAAATATTATCCGTATATAAATAGTCAATAATAATTTCTAATAGATCACCGGGAATAGCCATTTTTAATTCCGAATTCATTTGACTCTACAATTCGAATAAGGAAACTATTTGATTTTCCAAATTTCTTTCTCTTACTTCCATCCAATTTGCAAGAAACATACTACGAAAATATTCCAATCGACTTGTTAGAATACATTTATGACACGAGATTTTCTTTCCATCTTCGGATACGATTGTCACATCGTGTAAATTTGGTCTAAATAAAAAAACATCAATGTCTAACTAATGTTTCGATTTTAACATACAAAGATTCTCTTGAATAATGAAAACCACTTTTTTTAATCTGTCCAATCGATTGTTCAGATGTATCCGCGTTTCGTTGTCGACTTTGTTTGATTGTTTCTAAACGTTTCTTTAGACTATGTAATTGAAATAGTTTTGCTAGATCAATCAATCGATCCAATGCGAGATTTAATTCAGCATCACTCTGTTGACCTGGTAATTCGTCAACGTTCGGTGATGTTACCGTGGATTTTTTCTTATTTTTTTTCGATTTATTTCCTGATTGTTGTTTTGATCCAGTGAGCACTCCTGCTTGTTGTCGAACACGTTCAAAATATCGATGATCATCAATATCATCTTCGAGACTTTTCATTCGAATTAAATACTCGTGATAGATTTGTTCATCGCGTGCCCTGATCTTGGCAGAGAATGTTAACCATGGACATTGATCCGAGTAGATATATTCGAGAATTAATTGAAATAATTCAGGATCGATTGGAGTGTTGTGTTCAGTGTTGATTGAATAGTAATCGAGTTGAGTTTGCTGAAGTAGACATTGACGAAAATACGGACTGCGCATGCAGAGAATATATTTATGAGCTGGATAAGTTTGATTGTTGTTTATTTCGAGAGTGATATCATGAAGAAATTCAGCTTGTGCTAGAAGTTCGTGAAGATCAGTATGAAAACTCGTTTTAGATTGACTTGGATAGGCATTTAATCTATAGATACGACAAGATTCAATGATGATTTGATGAAAGAGAGAAAAAAAAACAAGTTACTGATTAGTTGGAAGATATTGAAGAGCAGCTAATGAACGTCCTGTTCGATCAGTAGTTATTGCTCGACATCGATGTAAAAGTGGAATAGGTGATGGATTCAAATATTGAAAAGCACGTTCATCATAAATCGAATTTGATGATTCTTGAGAAAAACAAAGCAAGAATTAACGAAACATTACGTTTTGTATTTTTACCATGTTCAACTTTTTTATTATATGTACTTGACAATTTATCTAAACTAGCTGAATAAACTTGTCCTGTATTTGTTGTAAACAAAATAGCATTTGTCCCAACAGCAATCTGTTCAATAGTCAAACGTTGTTTTGTCGACCAGAGACATAATTTCGTTCGATTATTATTATTCGTTGACTCTCGTTCATGATAAAGATACAACTAAACAACAAGTTTATTTACTTTCTCATTTTAGTTTTCTATTCAACGAACTTTTTTCGATTGAACATAGAAAACTTTGAGTTCATCATCGAGATTTTCATCATCAATGATTCCATTGGATTCAAGTTTACCGCCAACAACTGCTATTTGAGTGACATTTAACGTTCTAGAAATCGAAAATTATTCGTTCAAATCAATGAAACTAATATATTGAACATTACTGTTTAACAATCTTGCGAATTTTATAATCATTAAAAACATAAATGTGCCCCGCTTTCGTATAACAAACGATAGCATAATCACTCGAAACTAATTTTTCGATTTGTTCCGACTGACTATTAAATTTCGTGACTAACAATGGCTGAGATATGACCGATTCACTACTCTTCGGATGACCAAGTTGACCAGCATTGATACCAAATGTGTATAGTTGATTATCGTCAACGATCAGAGCAACATGAAAACGACTGCAAACAAATTGAGTAATCTTTCGATCTTTAACTTGACGAAATTGAATCTAAATTCAAAGAAAAGAATTTCCTAATTGGTTTCAATCGATCGATATCTATCTACTTTAGTAGGTACGAGTAGTTTGGACACGCCCGGGTGACCTAATTGATGATAATTATTCAAACCACAACTCCATAAGGCACCTCTGAAACATTGCAGATTAGTTTGAGTTCGTTTTTTTTCTCTGTTTATTTTCGTCGTACTTTTCAGTAAGAAAATAAGAACAGTCTCGAGTTACACCGATGTCAATACAACGATCGTTTTCCGTTTCTTTGATAGTTTTCATAGTTAGAATTTGTTTTGGAATCTTGACATTTAAAAACAAAAAGAAGTTAGTTCACACATTTGATTTCGATTTGCATCTCCTACCAAAACGGATTCTTCATTCTCATGACCTAAACGCCCACCAACACCAAAACCAGATGAATAAACCGATCCATTATCCGATAGAAATAATGTATGATATTTATCCATTCGAACTTTTCTTATACAAATCAAATCTCGACGAAATACATCGATTATTTCAGGCACTTTCTTTGCCGTTGACTAAGCAGAATTATACAAATCTTCAATTTCTTTTCAACAAATATCTATACTTGACTATGTCCTAAATTTCCATTTGTATTTTCACCCATTGTATACACTTCATACATTTCTTGAAAATAAAACAAATGATTTGTATGTGTCCTGTATAGAGATGAGAACTCTACCAGTTTCTAAATATTCTTCAGATACAGTGACATATGTATCACGTACAACATGGTCAATATATGACATATGATCATGATCTAATAGATTTGTATTTGCTCCAGCCTTTGAGAGAAATAAAATCAAAATAAACGAATAACAAAATCGATTTGGAATACTTTAATTAAATTAATTGTATTATCAATTCTTCCATAGAAAACACTGTAATGCAATGCCTGAGAAAGAAAAATCCAATTGAATCTATTGAAATAACCGTGAGAAAAAAAACGTGAAATTAATTTACAGTGTAGCCTGATTCGAAGTTTTTTGGATTAATATCGACTTTTTTCTGTTTTATTAACCAGTCGATAATTGACCATTTGTCTGCTAAAGCCGAGCATATATGAAGTAATGTTCGACCGGATTTATCATGACCTAATGAAAGAAAAGTAGAGCAACAAAATTTCTTGATTGATAAGCATAAAAATATACCTTTTGCGCAGTTTCCACATCGACACAAATAGTTGATTATGATTTGAGCCGGTAGAGATTGTGTTGCAACACGAATTAAATCGAGATAATGAGATGCTGAACGGCATTTAGGTGTACAATCTATTTCAATAGGGACAACGGGCATACCTAGAATAAATACACAGATTTCCTAAAGAAAATCAACTATTGAATATATGCTGTTTTACTCTTTAAAAGGTCATTCTGTTAAACAGAAAATTCAAAGTAATTATGTCAGATTTGAAAGTTATTTCGTAAAGTCGATTTTGCTCGTTCAGTATGTAGAAAGTAATCGAAGACGAAACAAAATTACAACGTCGACAAAAATCCAGAAGCTGATGGCGCCACAGTCATTGTCAATTGACAACAAAATCCAAGAAAATTTTCTCGAAAAAAATCACAAAATTTTAATGAAATTTTTCGATTTTTTTCATTTGATTTTTCTTAGTTAGATATTCGAGTCGAACATAATCATTCTCTATTGTTCGATTTTGACAACTAATGAAAATCGGCATGCTCATGACGTCATATGAGACTTACGCTATCGAACGGTCTATTTTCTTCATCAGTGAATGAAATCAATTTTTTGCATTTTATTTTTGTTCTGATTAACAAAAACAAAAAATAAATCGTATGACCGACAGAATATCAAGAAGTTTTTACTAGTTTTCTTTTTTTTTCTTCTCAAATTTCAATCTATAAACTACTAACTAAACCAATCTCTAATCTGCTCGATTATTATCATCAAAAATTTGATTTTGTTCGAATTTTTCTTCAAGTATGTTTCATAATTTGATCTTTCATGGAAAATAGAAGTTATTCAACAATTTCAAATCTTTTATCAAACAATAATACAGCATCATCGCGAACGACTACTACGACTTCTTCTTCTCTTTCATCTTCTGCAAATACATTTGTTCTTTCACCTTCGACAAACACATCATCATCATCGACAACAACAACACCGATCACGTCATCACTACAAACTTTACAGGTGAGTGACGGGTAGATGAAATGAAAGAATATGAAAAGTAAAGCAAAACAAAACATTTTTGTAGACTATTCCTTTGACTCAATCAATCGACGTCTTTCCAGAAAATACAACAAACGGAACGGGCATAATTCTTACACAACCAGTATTCAAGTACGAGTCTTGATGAAGTTTTCGAAAAACGATGACGCCGGGCTTTTGTTTTTCATTGCAGTAAATTATCTAGTGACATAATCAAACAAGAACAGTTTGACAACGATTCAAATCAAGTTCAGTATTCAATTGCTCGTGCTAAACCAATCGGTTTGAATAGAATTGTTTTGCTTTTATTTATTTTTCTTTCGTGTTAAAAAAGAGAATACAACAGCTGATCTCAAATCATTTCAAACAACCTCAATGTCGAATGCTAATAGTCATTTAATATCATCTCATCTATCCAATGGTACCGGAGGATATTTTACTCCGAGTAGTATTCAACGAGATAGTTCGTCAAAAATCGAATTTGTTGTTTTTTCTAAGATGTATCAAATGATATTCCATCTCCATCGAACTCATCGAATTCATCGAATCCTCCATCGTCTTCAAATAATAATCAAATCAAACGGCCGGGCGACGGTCCTGATACGACACGAAAACGAGAAGTTCGTTTGCAAAAAAATCGGTAGAATTTGACTTTTGAAAATTCATCAATAAAAAACTCATTCGAATTGCTCTTCGATCGATCTTTTCAGTGAAGCAGCACGCGAATGTCGTCGAAAGAAAAAAGAATATATCAAGTGTCTCGAAGATCGTGTAACCGGTTTGGAAAATCAGAATAAAGCATTGATCGAAGAATTACGACAACTGAAAGAATTGTATTGTCAACGTGATGATTCGAATACAAAATCAACAACAAAACGTTAAGAGACAAAACAACGAATTCTACTAGCAGCTTTGTATTGATTTTCTATTTTCATGCTCGACTGACATGGACTCTCTTTCGTTCTCTCTGGTTGAAAATGTATCCTTTTTGTGCAAACAGTTATTATTTCGTTTTAATAAATATATATATATATTTTGTTTTCATTTGTTTATTTTATGTGATTCTTTTCTTTTTCTGTTTTGTATTTTCCGACAATTCTAATAGAGAGAAGAAAGAAATAAATATGAATGCCAGTGTGCCTTTCATTTTTTTTTCTTTCGAATAAACAAGCTCAGTTGTGGTGTTTTTTTTATATATTCTAGACATGGATCTGTTCGGAGGAAAAAAATGAAATGAAAATATGTAAACAAAGAAATGAGCTTCGAAAATAATTGGTTATGAAATGAATTTACCATCGCCAACATCGACGAATCTTCATCGTTCACATTCAGATCGTGATTTAACCACCAACAATGAAAATCGATCGATTCGTTCACATGCTGCAACATTAAATCAGACGCCGTCACTGCTTTTACCATGGGATCGTCTGCAAAAATGGTTGCATGGTATTGCTGTTGTTACATTTGATCTTGAATTAGGACAATCAATTGAATTATTATTACCAACACATTGTAAATTAACCGATAAAGAAAAATTAAATCTCTCCTATTTAGCATTTCCCGATGCTAATTCAACGTTTTTGGGAGATATACAATATCATTTTCGTATACGTCATGAATCGACACTGCCGAATTATTATCAATATTATAATTCAATTGTTCCACCAACATTACAGGTCGATTCGAATTCTCTTTTTGGTTATGTTCATTTTCGGCAGATACGTGATCAAACAGTAAAACGTGGTTATTTTCAAAAATCACTTGTTCTACTTTCGAAACTTCCATTTATTTCATTATTTCTCTCGATTGTCAGTCAATTAGGACCGAATTATTTCGAATATGGTCTAACAAGTCTTGAAACATGTTGTCATCTCATGGATCGACAATGGCCAGAGCCTGAGCCAGGCAAAACACTACTTTTACCTTTGTTAGGTAATGTTCTTCAAGTACGCATTCCAACCTACGGTGATAAACCATTTTCGTCATCGGATTTGGTTCAAGTTCGTTCGATTACTACGAATGAATCGTTAACAACTTCGAATAGTAATCAATCATTAAAATTTCCAATTGATGACGACACAGATTTCGATTCATCATCGAAACCTCCAGTAAATTTCGATTTTGTTTTCACGCGAAAACGAATGAACTATTCTTTCTCTCTATTTGTAGAGTTCTGTTCTTACTTACACATCATTCGAGTTCGTGCAGCGACATGAACAACAATTACCACGGTTAATTCCATTTGTATATGATGTTAATACGTATCAAGCTCTTGCATCTGTTTTAACACACATTCAACTTCTATGGGAATTAATTCTCTTAAACGAATCTATTGCTATTCTCGGTACATTTCCTACTTATTGTTCGCAGACTGTCCAAGCTCTTAGTAAGAAATCTTTCATAGATAAAAAAAAGAATTTTTAGTTATTTATTTTCTTTTGAAAATCTAGTTCACATTATCTGGCCACTTCGATACGCTTCGGAGTACCGTCCATTTTTCACTATACATAACAGTGAATTTCAAGAGATTACATTTAATTCTTCCAATAAATCGTCAATAATCATCGGTGTAACCAATCCATTTTTCGCTAAACTTCTTCATCAATGGCCGCATATCATTCGTCTTGACGATGCTCAACAAGATCGAACGCAATTGAAAGTCAATGAAACGAACAAAAGCGCCGAAGATGCAAATTCTTCAGCACAAGATTTCGATGAAAGTTTCGAGTCTGTTCAAACAAAAAAGTTTCCAACTAATACTAAACCATACAAACGTTCGGCTCGTTCGATTCTCGGCAATGCATCGCATTTAACATTCGATATGAAACCAGGTTTATACACGAAATACAAGCCTTATCTTCAACGTGATAAAACAATCTTGAAAAAACTTCAATCAACCAATACTCAACAACGTCCAGACACAGTTCAAAATGCTTTAATACGACGATTTTTTCTCGAATTAACACAAAGCTTTATTATACCACTCGAACGATATTTTGTCAGTCTTCTACCATTGAAAAAATTCTATCAAGCCAATCGAAAACCGCCAATTATTCGAGAATTTGATAATGATGAATTTTTGAAAACACTCGATCAATATGGACCACAGTTAACATCGGGCTTGAAAGGAGATTGGAAGGATTTATATAAACATTTTCTCTCGACACCAAACTTTCGTCTTTGGTTAGACGATCGAAAACATGAAGCCAACGCGAAAATCTATTCGCTCTACATTGAAACAATGGCAAATTGTCGTTTAGAAGAAGATTTGAAACTATCGAAATTATCTGAAGTTGAAATCGTCGATTTATTATTAAAATTCACCGATTTTATTCAACGTTTGGAATCGAAAACTGACGAGTTATTATTAAACATCGATCAAACAACAAAAAATGATTATATCGAAAAATTACGTTCGAAAATTCATTCGATTGTCAATGAAAACTTATCTGACGATATGCAAACTCTGTTTAACAAACAAGTGAAAATCACTTCATCATCATAAATGAAAAAGTCAATCTCAATCTAACGGTGATCTTCTGCAATACAGTTATCATTTTTGTTTTCGTTTGTTTTTTTTTTCACTCACATTTGTTGTTGTTTTCATGAAAGACAGAAAGAAAGAACAATATCAATCAATTAATAAATCAATCGAGCATTTACTAGAACATCTTTTCTTTATTTAGTAGATGCTGAAGAATATTTTGACTAATTACTTTCAACGAGTAACTACATGGTATGCGAGAGATTTGAATTGACTATCAATTGTTTATGGTTGTTATTTTCTTGATCATAGTCGTTTTGTATCGACAGGTTTGCCAGAGAGTTGGTACAAACGTTTGCCACCAATCGATGAAAAAGATATCGAAGAAAAAGCAATCAAAGGTTCAGGACCCGGTGGTCAAGCGATCAATAAAACACAGAATTGCTGTCAGATAAAACATATTCCAACAGGTGAACGATTTATCCTTGAGATAGTTTGTCGTGAATTCTGTTTGTTTTAGGAATTGTTGTTTCATGTCAACAGACACGATTCTTAGAAAAGAATCGTTTACTTGCTCGTCGACAAATGCAAGAAAAATTAGATTTATTGTACAATGGTGAGCAGAGTCTAGTTGCCCAATATCGACGAGAAAAGAGCGAAAAGAAACAAGCGAAACGTTTGGAAACGAAAAAGACTCTGGAGAAAAAACGTGCATTTAAAGCCGAACAAGAACTCGACGATTCATAATTCATTTCTCTTGTAAAAAAAAGCGTTTCGTTTATTAAAAATCTATTTTCTAAGCAAATAAATACAATAAATGTACAAAGAAATTATTTTCTCATCGTTGGTACACGATAGACAATTAACATTTTATGAAATGTTGTTTTAATTTGTGCGAGAATTTTTCTTGTACTCGACATTTTTGTTGTGAGAATTTGTTTCCAATTGATTGGCGAATCGATATCTCGTGAATCAACAAAACCAGTTGGTTGATAACTCGACGGTGTTTCGATTTGATTATATTCGATTTTCAAACAAAAACGATAATTTGATCGATTCGAAATCGGTTTGAGATGTTCATCGACGAATTCATTGATTTGTTTGAGAGATTTCAAAACTTGTTTTTGAATATCATCGGTCGATGTCGTACTTAGAAAACTTTCGTCATGTGCATTGAAACCAGCATGATTGTACGCAAAATAGTATTCATACATTTCGAGAACTGAATCATCGAGTTTTGAAATAACGAAAAATGTTGCGAGTTTTAAATAACCATGAGTAAGTGCTTGAGAAATACCTTGAATCTAGTGGAAAATATGAGATTATTTTGTGTGAGAATCGAAAGTCAATCGAAATACCCATGAGAAAACTGTTGAATTAAATCGTTTTTGTTCGGTGGATGATGATGGTCGAGTAAATAGAGGAACGTGTAGATTGCCGAGTTTTTTCGATGAAAAATGATCGTTTGAAAAAATATGTCGTTTAGCTGTTAATGCCGATAAAGTGACTGTAAAAAGACGATGAATAAATAACGTTGAATCTGATTCTGTATTTATCTCTATTGGAAATAATTTTCCCCATTCACGGGAATCGATTTTCGATGATGATAACGGCATGATGTGATTATGATATATTTTGAATTCACACTTATTCGTTATAGATATATTTTCAAATCTCTTTCTCTTTCTCTCTTTCTATAACGATCAAATCAAATACGTTTATTTTAAAAAAATGAATGAATGAGCGTTTATAATCTTGTTGCTAATTGTATTCTTTGGATATCATCTTCGGTACCAGTAACCAGTGGATGATTTGGTGGTAACGTGGATTTAGCGATCTCCAATGTTTTTTTATAGTGATCTAATGCTTGGTCATATTTTTTTTGCCGTTCAAACAGGGTTCCAATGTGACTATGAACAGCAGCAATCTGATGATGATTCGGCGGTAACGTTTTCTTTCGAATTGCCAATGTTTTTGTATAGAAATCCGATGCTAAAGCATATTCTTTGTTTGTCGAATGAAAATTGCCTAATGTATCATAGGTAGCAGCAAGAACAAGTGAATCTTCTGAAAGTGTCTTCTCTTGAATCGTTCTCGCTAATTCTAAATATCGAAGAGCTTCTTCATTGTTCTTCTTTTTTCTATAGACTTCACCAAGAAATCCATAGACTTCAGCAACACTTGGATGATTGTCACCTGAAATCGCTTTACGTATGCGTAATGATTCGTTGAAATGCTTGATGCTTTCATCATTGTCTTGACAACGAAAACATGACCAACCGAGACCTAATTGTGCATCACTAACAGCCAATTGAGTTTCGTCTAACATTCGTTTGTAGAATTTTCTTGCTTTCTCATTTTCATGCATTCGAAGTAGAAGATTACCGAGTGTATCTAAACTTGTATGATCACCGATTTTTTCTTTCATATGAGCGAACATGTGTTTTAATTGAAAAGAATCTTCGCTTGCTAATGAAACTTCAGCAACCCACACTCGATTGTTCTTGTCTCGATAAACGTTATCAATACGAAATAAAGCTCCAAGCATAATTAAAATTTCAGATTCATCTTCATGACAACTTAGTTTACTGACATCAGCAAATGCTTTGGTTTTGTCCAATGGATTAATGCTAATTTTGAACAAGATTGCCATAGTATTTTCTCGTTTCGTACCCATATGAGCAAAATCAACAGCAATTATATCGTCCCGACTTGTTGATAAAAACGAATTCATCGAAACAAATTGTCCAATACTATTCTTTAATAAATTCAATTCATCAATTCCGATTCTTTGTCCCCGGTAAACTGTTATAATATCTCGATTATTCTGTGTACGAATAAACTTTTCATATTCACATTGAATTCGTTTAGCAACATCGGTAATAAATGATCGAAATGAAAACAATGTATCATAATCTTGATCACGTAACGCATTGTTAACTATTCGATAAAAACAAGCATCACGTGTATACCAATGAATAGCGTTCTCTGGAGTATATTCTTTTTCGAATTCATTGATTATTTGCAGTTGTTTTTTGTCATTCGAACATCGTTGACGACAAATATCGATCATTTCCAGACGATCATTTGCTTTATGTGGCATATGAAGTATAATTTCGATGAACAATTGTAACCATAAGAAAAGAGCATTACGAGTTTCAAGATTTGTGTCAGCAGTGATGATCGATATCGAAGCATCATCGTCATCTTGCGTTCGTTGAGCTTCATCTTTCGTTAATTGAGTTACAAATGTAACTGGATGATCAAAAACATCTTTGATCTAACAAAAAAAGATATTCATTGAATTTTTGTATTTATTGAAATGATTTTACTTTGGAATATTGATCTTTCAGCTCGATATGTGCTGATTTATTTCCGCAATAGATATAGCCTGTTAGAATTTGTGGTAGATCATGAATGCGAGGTAAGATTTGTCGACCAAATCCACCCGATGTAATAAAAATAATTTTGTCATTGGTCATACTTTGAATTGCTTTTTCACATTCATTACAATCGGTAAACGATTGGAAATTATTGTAAATTTTACGAAGTTCATTTTGAAGTTTTTTGCTATCAGTTGACTTCATATCAGGATCGAGCCAAATGCATACATACGAATCAGTGTCTGCTGCCATTGCTATGTTGGAAGTAGAATCACAAATTCAGCTTTCTTTCACTTTTTTAGAAGCGTAACTGACGTCAAGCATGTTCGTTTTATGGCAAATTTCAGATTGAATCTTTTTCCTTTCTGTTTCTTTTGTGAGTAACGAGGAGAAAAAAAAATCTTTTGCCTTATACATCTTGCAACAATATTGACACAAAACAAGTGTGTAAAATTCCACTTGACAGTCTTTTTCTGAGAAAAATAAAAGTTTCCAAGATAGAGTGTGTTATCATTGAAAATAACCTGACATTATTTATTTATTGAGCAGAATAAGACAAAGATAAATTTGTACAAATTTTATTTTCTACAATGATCGTTGTTGATGATTTTGATGCATTAATGTGCGTTTAACTTCGCATTCGAAATTATCTTTATTGACCGCTGTTGATACATCGAGTGTCGTTTTCGATAATATTCGTGGCAAGACTTCAGGACAATGATCTTCATCATAGGCAACTCGTTTCATTTTCCATAATAAATCATAAGCAATTTCATCAGTTACAACTGAATCATGTTTATATGACGGATGATTGCTAACGAAATGACGCATCCATGTTGCATTTGTCATTAATGAACCTGCAGCTCGTTTACTAATTAAATTTAAATATTGATTTATTGTACATCGCGTATCAGCATCGACTTCAATATTCGATAGATAATTTTGAACAATATTCAAAAGGCCAACGAATTCATTCTAAAATAAAAGGATCATCAAATAAAAAGAAACAAAAAAAAACGAAAACGGATTTCTAACTGATCCATTGATAATCTCGTTGATAGTCATCAAACGTTGTTGACATTCATTTTCTTGAGATTGATCTTGTTGAATTGATGATAGAGATGGTGTATCAGGTGTTTGTGCTGAATACAATAGAAATATGATTGAGAAATATTCAAATACATAGCAGCTCGTACTTGTCGAAAGACATTTTCGAAAATGAAATTTTTGATGTCGAAGTGCGTCACGTTGTTGTGCGTATTGCATATTTTCATCGACCTATATTCATTTGTATTAATCGATTTTTATTCCTTTTTTTTAAATTATGAATTGCTTACTAATGAAATCGGAATAAGTAAATTTAGTTTATACGTCATAATCGCACGTGTGAGTAGGACAATAAATGTAACGAAAGCTGCATTTTCAAAATCAGTCATTTGTAACTAGATAAGAGACAAATATTTCACTGAAAACAATGTTTATGCTTAAGAGTTGATCGTACTTCTGTTGGACGAAATTCGACTCGCCAACCGATGTTACTATTGACTGGTGGTGGTTTGAATCTCATTGATTGCCAATTTGTCGAATTGATATTCTAGAAAGAAATACATCAAAAAAGAAAAATCGATCGATTGTGTTCTACCTCGAAATGATCGGCATCGTTCGTATCATCAAGATGAAGTTTTTCTTTGAATAAAATAACTGGATCACGAATAAATAAATGTGCAATATGTTGAGCTAATGCAGGATCAATATCTATAAAACAACATGTTTTTCAATTGAAACATTAGATTCTTTTGAATGCAAACCATTGTCAATTAATTTTTGATATAAATTCATATCTTTAACAACTTCAATATCATTGTATGTTGCACTTTCAGGTGATATGTAACAGTCGATACTTGAATACCGAGATTTATGTATACGGAAACGTTCGCTTTTCAATGGCTGAAATCAAAGAAAATAGTCGATTGTAAAGAGAAGAATCTATCTATTGAATATACTTCAAATCCTCGTTCTTCAGCTGTTCGATCATCGGACATTGCACACAAAACATTCCATCGACAATCGATTTCAGCTAAATATCCACGCCAAATAGGTGATGCAGCACTCATTGCTAACTTTTAGTTATCAAAAGAAACAAAAGCAGTTATTATTTGAATTTGACATGAATAAATTTGATGATTCACCATAATCGGAGTCAATGGCGTTAATTGATCGTAGAGAAGTCGTGCTTCATCGATCGATTGAGCTTGAAAAGTGACTTGTAAACAACAGCAACCCATGCCTAAACCCATGGCATCAAGATAGATGTGATCATCAAGAGATGCGATTTCAGTGTTTCGTCCATCGGTGTTATAGATCGAGAAATCTTCATGAAATGGTCGAGGAGTATTCGAATCAATGAAAACTATTTTTTAATTAAAAATCATCAAAATAAAAAATCTATCTTACTGGGAACATTAAGAGCAATATTTGCATTACGTCTTAGATGTATGTTTTGTGTCAATGTTCTAAATTGAATATTGATGGTAGGTTTAGTTTCTTCTTTTTTTTTATTTTGATTTACTTGAATCGAGGATGATCAGGAAAAATAATTTGATCGGGAAAACAAAGCGAAGGAAATGGTGATGTACTTGGCGAAGATTTGTACGTTGGCCAAGTACATTCCGGACATCCATTACTATGACAATATCAAAAAATTCAATTGATACGATTTGAAAAGAATTATTTTCTGTACCGTGGAAAGTTTGAAGTACTCAAAACATATTCATCTTTGTCAAGTAATTGCTGACCTTGCTGTCGTCTAAATTAGAAATTCGATAGATTACAATTGAATCGAATTGATAACGAACCGTAAACGCATATTTGCTTCTACCATATTGAAATGAGCTGGCAAATGTCCATAAGGTTTACCTGGTGTACCTTCAATCATGTAGTCCTACAAGAAATGAATCTTATCAAACTTGTTGTTATTTAAAATGTTCAATTTACGGTATATTCAGGTCGCCAACAAGCTGAACAATTACTAAAAACAGATATTCACAGATAAATTTAGAAAAAACAAGTCAATAGCTGTTAAACTAACTCAGGATCCTGATGTTCTGGCTCCATTAAAATTGGTAAAAGTTTGTGTGCTTTCAAAACTAATTGAGCCTTTTTCTTTTCATGATCAAAACGAACCATAATAAATTCCACCTGTAATTTCAATTTCAAATATTCGAAGTTCATTATAATTCTGAAACTATTCCCAACATACTTCATCGCCCCATTTCAAACAATCATTTCGGCGATCTTTCAGTTTTCTATAAAGATTTAGAAATTGTTCGATGCCATGTTCACGAACAAATTGTGCATGTTTTTTCGTTTCTTCCCAAGTTAATGGCTGTCCTTCAGTTAATAAACCCATCGAATCGTCAATTCAATTCAATCTAATCGAATAGAAACGAGAATATGTTTCCCCGTGAACTTAATGTTATCGAATATATTTTTCGTTTCGTTCTTCATAGCTGTCGGAAAAGAAAGAATGAACAAACGCACAAAGAAACACAACGTACATAAAAGTTCTTTGACCCGAAATGAGGAACTATCGAAGTCAATGTTATGTTTTTCGGTCGATTTTTGTTCGTGAAATTCTAAATATCAATTGTTGCGTATTTTTCATAGGAAATCAACGAAAATAAATTTTACAGATGTCGTCAAAATACGATCGAATGTATTTTTACTGATTATTATGATTGGATCGTAACGAAAACATTGTAAATAAAGGAAAGCAACATATCGAACTATCCACATACATATGTCGGTACTGTCTTGGTGTCAGTATTAACAAAAAACGACGACGTCAGATTGTGTGAATTCTTGTATCTACAATGCCACAAGTTGCTTATCCAGCGTTAGTTGGATATTATGAATTACAGAAAACAATTGGTAATGGTGGTTTTGGTAAAGTTAAACAAGCAACACATTTACTTACTGGTGAACATGTTGCAATTAAAATAATTGACAAAGCTAAATTAGGCGTAAAGATCGATTTCGATTTGTGACTTGATGAAAATATGTTTTGTTTTCTTTTTTTTTCTTCGTAGAGTGATGTTGCTCGTATTGCACTTGAAATAAAAGCAATGAAAGATCTACGTCATCAACATATTTGCCAATTGTATCAAGTCATCGAAACGGAGGATTTCTATTTTCTAGTTCTTGAAGTAAATATTCACCCGTCGAAAAACACGTCTATCGATGAGTTTATTGTAGTACTTTTGTAATGGTGAACTATTCGACTATATCGTCAATCGAAATCGACTATCGGAAGAACAAGCACGACATTTCTTTCGTCAGATTGTTTCAGCTGTTGCGTATATGCATAAGAAAGGATATTGTCATCGAGATCTTAAACCGGAAAATCTTTTACTCGATCGTCGAGAAAATTTGAAATTAATCGATTTCGGTCTCTGTGCACAACCGAAAGGTGGAATTAATTTAGCATATCTGGGTACAGCATGCGGCAGTCCAGCTTATGCAGCACCAGTAAATAGAACAACAAAAGAAAAATCGAGAAGATTTGTTTATTCTATCTTTTTTTCTAGGAAATCATTGCTGGAACGAACTATCGAGGCGATGTGGTAAGCAAAACTTCGACTTTTTCTTTCGTTTTGAGAAGATAAAACCTTTATTTAAAAGAAAAAAAAATCTATTTTCAATTATAGTTAAATCTAATTGATTAGGTAAAGTATCTGTCTTGTCTTTGATTAGAGCTTGTACTGCTTCTCTTAACATTTGATTGATTTCGAAAGAATAATTTGTAAACTCAAATTTCTTGATTTAGGCCGATGTTTGGAGTCTTGGCGTGCTTTTATACGCACTGCTTTGCGGTAGTTTACCATTCGATGATGAAAATATTGCTGCAATGTATGCAAAAATTCAAGTACGAGCTTGATTTACATTTTGTGAAAAAGAAAATCAGAATGATTTGCGTTCAGAATGGTGTTTATCATATTCCACCATGGTTATCTCAAGAAAGTATTGCTTTATTACGTCTCATGCTTCAAGTTGATCCAACCAGACGAATTCGTATTGATGATTTATTAAAACATCGTTGGTTAATCAATAACGTCTATCCTGAACCAGTCAAACATGATTCAATCTATCAAGTATAAATTTAAAAACAAACACCGAAATTTCTCTGATTTTCAACGATTTTGTTTTTCTTCTAGAATAAATTAGACGTTTCATGCATACGCGAGATGGCCCTTTACTACGGTCGAACTGTCAATGATATTGCTCAAGAATTGTCCGCTGTACGTGAATGTGCGTTGTTGAATATTTAAGCTTTTTTTTGGTTTGTTTAGAAAAAATATGATTATATGACAGCGACATATTTGATTCTTTTGGATCTCAAAGCTCGACAAAAACCGATCCGTCTTCTTCCCCATCGAAGTCAACCGATAAATTGTCGAACATTAGACATTCCCTATCGTCATCCACAAGCACATTCGATTCCAACGAATCTACTTCGAGAGAAAAATCAAGAAACAACACCACGTTCACGTGCTGTTCATCGGCAAATTTTGCCCGGTGATCATCTCGTTGCTTCGCAACATGAGAAACTGCATTTGCCACCGACACATTCGAATAAAACGAATTATGAACAACAAAAAACACGAAATCATAAAACGCCAAATAAAGAAAATGTCGATAATTCACATTCGAAACGACACGAACGAACAACACCGACAGTCAAGTAAAGATTTTCTTGAGAGTGAAAATAATTGTGAAACGATCGTTGTTTTCGTAGGACACCGAATTGTCAACGAATTTTGATGTTTGCTGAATCACCGGGTGGTTCGAGACGAACGCCTGACAAGAAAGGCGGTGAGAAGTCAAATCATCCAAAAATGAAAACAAAAATTCCTTCATCTTTAGATCATCGTTTAAGTGCATCGAAATCATTCGATGATGGTCTTGATGACGATAATCTTGATGATTCGAAAATAGCTTCGGCATTGAAGTAAAATAACAAAAGAAAACTTTTCTTTTCAATACGATTTGTTTTGTTGCAGAGCGTTTTCAGTTGGAGCCGTTGATAGCGATGATCTCGATGCCTATTTGACTCCACAACGTCATAAGAAAAATGTTCGTTCAATATTCGGCAGTGTCGAACGCGGTTTGAATACAGTTCGACAAATCTTGACACCGAAACGTACCAATGGAAATAAACCACGAAAAACTTGGGAAACGGCCAATGTCACGCCGATTAATGTCGATGATCCTGATCAAGTTTGTGATTTACTTGAGCAAGCCATTAAAAATAATTCTCAATTAAAATATAAAGAAAAAGGGTAAAGGAAAAATCTGTTTTATTTTTGGTAAATTCAAATGTCTCGATTTATGTAGAAGTCGTTTTGTCTACGATGTTTTCATCGAAGATGATTGGGGAAAAGTTGTGTTGGAATTCGATTTAGAAGTCGTTGCTATTCAAGGCAAAGACTTAGGCATTCAACGTAAACGTACGAAAGGTAGCGCATGGCATTACAAACGATGTTGTGAAGATATTATTGGACAACTCACTCGACTTTTACCTCAGCTACAAACATCGGTTTAATTCAAAGTCTCTTTTTCTGTCTTACTGTTTTGTCTCATGTATTATTTTTGTCTGATGAAAAGACTTAAGATGATCTATGTATTATAAACACACAGCAACAAATTTTTTTTTCCTTCTTACTTGTATATTTTTTTCTTTTTTTTTTGTGTATGTTGAAAAAGAATTGAACATAAATTTTCTCTTCTAATTCTTTCGAATGATATGTTTACAATAACAACAACAACAACAAAAAAAAATATTCAACATTTCAATTCTTACTTTAGATGGCACTCAATTTAAGTCGTGTTTTTACAACAACATTAAAAGGACGTCTACGAATGTCCTTAACACCAGCGTCTTGTTTTAATCAACATATGGTAGAGTCAAATTTTTCATTTGATAGAAATATACAACGATGAGTTTGTTTATAGATAACAAGAGGAAAACATCATGATGTACCTGAGCCAGTTGGTGAAACACGTACTGAATCAGATACTTTCGGTCCAATTAAAGTTCCAGCACAAGCTTATTATGGAGCACAAACAGCACGTTCAATGTTTCATTTTAACATTGGTCTTCCTACTGGTAAAACAAAA
>ERZ778019.1005-NODE-1005-length-43500-cov-12.094810_pt1 | contig 43500 bp, 44 predicted proteins | sample MGYA00375749_ERZ778019 | MGnify/ENA primary metagenome ERZ778019 (study PRJEB29350, sample SAMN05389821) | bioreactor metagenome | isolation source: Ammonium sulfate bioreactor | place: South Africa: University of Cape Town | collected 2014-03-17 ... | reverse complement strand
TAAATGATGATGATGATTAAAAAGAGAACGACGACGACGACGACGACAAGAAGTATACTCACCGTCAACGACACTTGAGATTCTTTCTTGTTGAATGCTTCTGTTTCTGCTGTTACTCTTCACAGTATGTCGTTCTTATGTATGTGATGTGCTCGTATACATACTAACAAATAGAAACGCTAACAGAATAAAAAGACATCGTATGTGTGCAAATTAGACCATCTGCTTGTGATATGATGACGAGAGAAAGAGCGACAAGAGAGAGAGAGAGAGGATAAAGGAAACGAAAAGAACGAACGATCGACAACGACGACGACTAACAACAACAACAACAATTCAATTAGTTTTGGCATCCAAGAAAATGTGTTTATTCAATGCTTGAGAGTTCGGTCAATGTTTCTTGATAGACACATGCGTATTACAAGAAAAGAAACTACAAATAGAACAGAAACGGAAAAGAGGATCGAAGAGAAGAAGAAGAAGAAGAAATAATGGACTTGTGTGTATTGTGCTTCGATATCCCGAGAGAACAAGTAATTTTGACACTCGGCATGCATACATTCAGCAGCTTACTCACTTTCTCTTATGACGTCGCGTGTTCGTCGAAGCAAACTAATAAATCATCGAAAATCAATTACGAGATGCGATCAGGGGAGTTAGTTTAGTTCCACAATGACAAAACAGAAACAACCTAATGAGCTACAGTGACAACATAGAAAAACGCATAAAAAGCTCATTGTTATCGTTTATTTAATGTGTCTCTCGTCATCAATTAGATTCGAGATAGTGTAAGATGAAGGATTCAATCGAGATCACTATTACTTGTGCGCGTGTGGCCAATTAATAATTGACTTGGCAGTTGTAGACTAGAAAAAGAAAAGAATAGTAACACGCGAGAAAGCAATCAACGTTTTTCTCTTTTCTGGCTTGATGTTCGTTCGTTCGTTCACTCACTCCGACGGGAATGATTAAATATTAACAGGAAATTGAATTGTGCAGCAAAGATATAGAACAGCAACGACTCAACGGAAAAGATAAAAAATCAAATCACATGTGTGACGACAATGACAAGAAAGAGAGACACACACAGATAGAGAAAAGAGATAGATAATTATCATGTGCTATATACAGGCTAGAGGTCATTTTCCGGTCTAACAAGTTGCTTTGGCACACGTCGTTGTCATTGTTAATTCCCTAAGGCATCACTACCGAGTGCACCCATACAAATATTTGTTGCCTGTCAGTCAACATAGTCAATGAAAGAACAGAAAGAAATGAAGAGAGTTCCATGTTGTTAATTGTTGTTGCTTCCGGCTTCCCTCCTCCTACTACATACATATTTGACCGAACTTATATCTATCTATCCAACCATCCATCCGTCTATCTATCTATCGAGCTTTTCATAAATATCCGTAGAGACTATAGCAAGTTGTACGTACATACATAACACACGCAAATCAACGAGTGTCTGAAGAAGAAAAGAATGGAATGCCATTACAAATGTGTATATGTGTCTAAAACGGAGAGTGATTGATGAGAGTACATGACAAGCTGCATACATATATATATGAAGAAAAGGTCGGTGTATATATGTTCCGGAAAAGATTCGCTACATGGTGTGTGTGTGTGTATATGTATGCCTGGCGGCTTGCTTATCAAAACAATTAGGCATTGCAAGCAGGCGAACGGGTCTACTTTTATGTGAGTTGTGTGTTAAATTAGCTCCGTATCGATCGTTCGATCGAACTAGCAATGCATTCTCACAGCTGGCGGCTATGTACGAGAAAGAGACACACAGCGAAGGCAAAGGGAGAGAAACGAAAGCATGCGTAGCGATTAACTCAATTATGCATGCTGCTCTCTTCTTTCTTCTTGATGTTAGTTGATGGTGTGTTAGTTGTTGTAGTAGTCTGCTATTATCATCGAAATATATTTATTCGTTCGACGACAACAACAACAACAAGAAGAAGAAAATGAGAAAGAAATGCGTGCAAGATAAATGACATTGATTGTATAGATTTGAAAAGAGCATGTGATGGTGATGATGATAATGATTAAAATGAAAGCGAACTTCGCACGTCATGTCGCCACACCTCATTGCAAAAAGCAAAAGAAGAAGAAGTAAAATGATCGAAAATTGACACTTGCAAATAACAAACATATAAAATACATACGCATCGAGGTCGTTCAATTCTCTAGCGAATATTGTAATCCGGTATTGTATACGTGTGCATGTCATCATCAGACAAACGAGAAAAGAAAGTGTGCGACTAATCCGACATTGCAGTAACAGCACAATCAGTCGTTTAACCCTCCGACAAACAAGAAAGAAGAAAAGAAGAAGACGAATAAGAGTAAAGAAGGATCAAGACAAGATGGATATTGTTCTTGTAATTGAATCAAGAACAAGGACAATAATAAACAAGAACAAGAAATAAACCAACGAATAGTAATCTTCTTCTTCTTCTTCTTCTTCTCTTTGTCGATGCTCAATTAAAGAGATGTCATGTTTTCTATTGAACCTGCTGTGAAAAGAAATGATTGAGTAGAAAACGGCTAAATAGATCAAGATGGAAAGAAAATTCTAAACAGATGTCTCGATACATCTTCTTCTTCTTCTTTATTTTATCTAAACTATTTCTATTTGCAATCGAACAAAATTCAATTAGGAAATACATGACATAAACCGTAATTGTTATTAACGAACATCTAGACAAATTCCTTTTTTTAGAGTAAATAATTATTACACAAACGTCTCGCTCTTTCTTTATGTTATCGGAAAAATCCTATTATGTTTAATAAAATATTCATATAAACATGCCAAAAATAAAAACGTGTGTCGAGTTCTTTTCTTTCTGCTTTCTTCTCTTCTCTTCGATAGAAATCTCATTGAAATGTTAAAAGAAGAACAGTTTATCTCGACTGAATTTTGATCTCATATTACATTTTGAATAATTTCACGAATATTTTTCTTTGATTCTTCTCAATTTTCATAGCAAATATTTCTAAATCAACAACAAGAATCTGATTACATATCTCGACGATTTCTTTTTCCGTTTAGTTATTTATTGGCAAGTAAAACAATACTTTTGAAAATATTTATTAACAAAATAATTCATTCAAAATTTTAAACAATCGAATTTCTCTGTTGTTTTTTCCTTCAAACAAATTGGAAAACTGAACCAGACAAAAAAAAGAACGGAGAGAGAGAAATGCAATTGAAGGTTCTTCGTTTTTTTTCCTTCTGATGAATAAAAAACTCAATCTAAAATTGAATCTATTCGATTGATATTAATGATACACATCTGTAATCATCAATCATTTTCAATTAGAATATTTATAAAGATATATTCTTGATAAATCCTTGAATGATCATTGCTTTCGTAACGAATGAGTGCATTTCATCGTCACGAAGGTAAAGACGAAGAAACTACTACTACTACTCATTTACAAATAGCCTTCGTTCGACAAGTAAGTCTGTACTCCTTCTTTTTCGATTAAAACAACTCAGACATCGACATATTTTTTTTGCTTCTCTCGTATTGATAAATACAATTAGTTTACGTCATTTTTCGAGAAAAATACGTCCAACATTGATTTGTCTAATTAAAATGCAGATGATCGTTCCCGTTACATCATTGTTTATTCCGATCCGATCGATTGATTATTTTATTCTATTATCTAAACTTCTCTCGGAATACGAGTAGAAAAATCTGTTTCTTTTTGTTTTCCTATGGACAAAAAAAAAACGTTGATTCTGTTTATACAAAGTTCCATTAGTTGTTAATTCGATTTTAGTCGATATGTTTGCTTTGGTTAAATGAACTTTTATTTGATTTAATTATTGTGTTACACTTCAATCAGAGATAAGATAGACATACAAGAAAAAGAAAATGAAATAAGATTTTTGTTTGCATCTGACACATTTTGTTTAAGTAGATGATTCGTCATCTGGTAGAGACGAACCTGCGAGAATAAGACTTCCATTTGTCGATGAACCATTATTAAATGAACGAGACGAACGAACTTTATTCACACTGAAAAAGAAAAAGAAAGAAAAAACCAGCGTGTGAATTCAAATTAAAAATGAATATCAAAGTCAAAGCAATAAAACGAAAGAAAAGTGTCATTATGCGTTAGAAACAAGCAGTTGTAAGTAAATAGTTTTGAATTCGTTAATATGCAAAGAGAAAGAACCTAGAGTAACTAATTGATATTGACATTTATTTCTGAAATAATTTGCCGAAATTATTCGTTCGATTGCAAATTGAAAAAAAGAAGAAGAAGAAAAGATTTTTACCCTTTTATATTCGACAAGGTTGTCTCAACAGTTGTCGATTGTTTGCATGCATTCATTAGTGGTTGAAGACTTTCGGTAAATTTTGTAAATTTTGTTTCTAAATCTTTTTGATATTCACGTTGATCAGCTTGAATTAAGGTTTTATTTCGTTTCAATGCTTCAGCGAGTCTAAATTATCAAAAATCGAGGGATTGATTGATTTTTCGAAAGCGTATGTTTCGTTTTTCTTCTAACCTTCGAGTAAATTCTTTAAAACATAATCTCAAACGATTATGATGAATATTAGGCAATTCTAATCCGTTCATAATCGGACTTAGAAAGATATTCGCAACTTCTAACGGTCCTTGATTAACAGCCGTACTTATACAACCTTGAATCACCATTTGAAGAATCTTGGGATCGGCTGGTTCTTGTTGAATAGCCACACGTAATTCGTCGGTTTTCTTTTGTAAATCTTCGATAGCCACTTCGATCGGACTTAGAATTAAACGTTCTCGATCGATAACTGCAATTCGTGTTTTAACATAAGGAAAAGCACGTTCAACAGTTAAGATTGTTTTTCGTTTATATTGTTCATGCAATGAACCATGAGCACGATTTGTATCCATCGTAAATGGAGATGCATACATAAATCGTTCTAAATCAAATCAATTTGCGTTTTTTTTTATTCAACAGACGAACACGAAGAAATTCGATTTACTGAGATTATAATTTCGATCGAAATGTGTCGGTCGATGTTGAAGTTCCGATGTATCAAAATACGGTTCGACATAAGTCACTTGGATGTAAACCTTTAAAGACAGAATATTAATAATCAGTTAAGTATTCGATTAAGTTTTATCGTCGATTTCGACTGCTGTTTGTATTCTAATAGAGTGCTAATCGTTCATCGATAGTTAATTGGATTGTATATACATTCTGTATACATCTTAGGCATTAGTTATGTATGCTAATGGATGTTATCATCGGCCATTCAGAGCTCATTTCTTTCTTTTACTACTTAGCTTGATAGACAGAAACAACATTTGGAATGTAAGCAATCGAAACTTATCGATGTGAAAGAAAAATAAATTCATTTCGTTTCTTTTGTTTTCTTTTTCAACAGTCGATTTTGAAATCTAAACAAAGTTTAAGATGAATTCGTTTGTCTGTTTGGCACGTCCCAATGTAAAAATGATTATCTCGGAATAAAACAAAATGGTGATAAATTATCTAATCCATTTGTTATCAACTGTCAGCGTTAAGTCAAGAAAAGGCTAAGTGTTACATAAATAAATCTGTGCTTGTTACTCGAGCTGAGAAAAGTCAAACAAAAAAGGAATATTATTTATTAGATCATTCTTTATTGGATTTATATGAGCTAATTCGTTATGCTATCAAGATATATGAACACATTGAGATCTGATCGGACGACTACGTTTCATTTCTTCCATTTCGAGGAGATAATGGAGCGCGAGAGAACGAGAAAGAGAAAGAAAGAAAAAATGTTTATCTTTGTAAAAAATGTTTTCGCAGATATTTAATTAGATAAGTCAGATTTTTCATTTCAAAACAAAGGAAAATGAGATTTTGATGATAGTATTTTGTCAGTCGAAGACATTAGCGAAGATCTACAAGAAAATCTTGCTTCAATTATCTTTGACATTATGACATTTACAACATTCGACGTTATTTAGCTACGGGCAACTCAAATCAACATATTTTCTTTCCTATCAGAATACAACGAGAAAATGAACACTTTTCTTCTTCTTCTTCTTCTTCTTTAATCTTCTCGTTTTGTGAATAATAAAATAACCTTCAATCGAATAAACCTTTTTCACAAGGTTAAAATGTTTTTAAACATTTGAAAATAACAATGACAATAAAATAAATCTTATTTTTCTTTCCTTTTGACCATATCCGTATGTGTGTCAAATGTTAAATTTACACAGGTTTCTTAAACATTAGATTGAGAGTTGTCATTATTAAATGTTTATCAAAACATTGAATGAATCCTCGCTTGGTCGATTAGAAACAGAAAAAAAACATCGAAGAAGAAGAAGAAGAAGAAAAAAGAGAAGAGAGAAAATGATTCAAAAAGGGAAAGAACAAAACCGCAATACGAAAAAAAAGAAGACGAATGAAGAAGAAGAAGAAGAAGAAGAAAAAAAATAGAGAAAGAAAAAGAAAGAACAATTGTAGAGACCTTCTCTCATTTGTACATCGCATAACCTTCCCAATCGTTAAAAAGTACTTAACTCTCAGAAGTTGATTCATAGCCAGATGGTCTTTTATATATATTACTTTTTATTTTTCATGTTCTTCTTTTTCCTTTTTCCTTTCCGAGGAAAATCCTTTATCTTAATTTATTTAGAACTAAAAAAAGATATGTTTCAGGTAAATACAGATCCATTCAATGAAACAAACCCATTTCTTTTTTCCTTCGATATGCACATAAATCTTTAATCTGTGTCTGATAGAAGAAGTTAAATAATAATATATTTGTCTGTGAGAATACAAGAAAGCCTTGTTGTCTTTTAATTGTTCTACGCTTCTGTTTCCAACGTCATCTGATGCCCAATGACGGCTCGTTATTGCTGCGGTTTGTTATCGATTAGATGGTATGTTTGTTAGGTTATATTCTCTGTTACTTGTTTCTAACTCCTACTGCCTCGTATATATATCGAGAATAACCAAGGGAAAAACTTGGCATCTACCACCGTGGTTGTCGTTGCTGCTGCTGCCATTGATGAAGATAATGATGACCTTCATTCGTCTCTCACATAAGCGTCATATATGATGCGGAATTGATGATGTTATATGTACAAGCAAACAGCATATAGGCCCCTCTTTTTTTAGAGCAGCAGAAGCAACAACAACAACAATCTCGTCGTTCTATAGGATACATCATTCAATACCTACAACAAGGATTCGTACTTGACAGAAGAAGGAAAAGAAGAACAGAAAGTAGGAAGCCACCGTACTGGAAAACAATAAATAAACCGTAAATGGCCAATTTATATCAGTCAGTCATTCAAATGTATTCTTTTTTTTCTCTTCTTTTAGTAGTTATATTAGATATGATTACAATCAGATTTCCTTTCGTTGATCATCATTCTTTTATTAATAAGAGTCCACATTTAAATCTCTTTGCATCTCTATTTTATGTTGGTGTAAGACTTAGTCTTATTTTCCTTCTTATCACCATCACCACTATCGTTACTTCTTCTTCTTCTTCTCCTCCTCTGTCTTTGCATCTCCCCGATTTTTTCTCGCTCTTCTCCTCTCTTTCATTCTCTCTGATTGTCTAGATGATTCGTAACGAAGCAGTTTTTTTTACATTCGAATTGCCCCTACTGCACAGGTAAGGTTATATTGAGGGAGAGAGAGAGAGAGAGAAAAAATGAATCGAAAAAGAAAATTGAGCAGAACAACAAGAAAAAGAAAAAGATATTATATATATATATAAATGTATTCTTTCACATAGTCTTATTGTTACATTAATCATTAATTTAAAATAAGTTTCGCATTTTTCTTTCTCCTTTCTTTCAAAGCAAAAAAAACCTCCAAATATCTTAGAAATGTAATCGAAAAAGAAAATGAAAACTTGAAAATTAAATGTATCAGCATAATTTATCTTGATTCGATACATATATATTTTGCGTGGTGTGTTGATCGTCATTTAATCTCTATTGAGGATAGATAAATTTATCGCAAAATAAGAAAAGAGTCATAGCAAAAAAAAATTTTTTGGAGAGAAAAAAGAGGTGATATAATTTATGCATGACATTGTTGATGACAAGCAGAAAAAGAAAGATAGCAGATGCTCTTTTCAATGCCTTTCGTTTTTTTTTGCTTTCTATTTAGCTTTAGTAATATATTTGCTTTCAGTTTGATGAGGAAAACATTGTAACAAAACAGTGCATGTTTGAAAAATAATGAGAGAACAAACAGAAAATGAAGAGAAAAAAAAATGAAAGGAAAGGTAGTTTCTATATCCAAGCAAAAACAACGTTCGTTAATGTCTTCTTCATTTTCCCTCCTCTGCACTCTCTCTCTCTCTCTCTCGGTCTACGTGTTTCTCCTTATTGCTTAGTGTTTTTCACGTCATTCTTCATCGACTTTTCTCTTTTTCTCCTCCTTCTCCGACTTCGTTTTTCTTCTTCTTCTGAAGGTTTCAGCATTTTTCATCCAAAGGTATACCAAAACCATGATACATGTTCTGTCTGTCGACCGCAACAAGAACACCTTTCGATTGGAAAATGAATAAACACATAATAAGCACGAGTGAAGAGGCTTGTTGAGAATCGATCGGTGGTTACGTTTAATCAGCAGCAAGAACGTATGTACAGGTAGAAATCAAATGAAAAGAAAATATAACTGATTGAGAACGAGAAGGAAAAGACACGGATGATGTCGATTTATATGTAAAAAAAATAAATATCGTTCGCGTTCCTCAGTTGCCATTACTGGCGATGGATGGCGTACAAAAAACCGTCGTTCGTCTTTTTTTCTTCGTCGTCTTCTTCTTCTTCTTCTGTTGCGTTCTCTTTACGTGATAAAGATAATAACGCACATACTAAGCACATATACATTCAATCACGCATACGAACTATACGCACAGATCTACGGTAAGCTTAGGAAAAAGAAAAATATGTTAATCAAAAACATGTCGAGTACTATAAGTTTATTTTCAATTAATCGACCTTCAGTTGATAACTTAGATGTTTTTTTGTATTGTATTTATTTCTTTTATTGGAAAAAATAGATGTTTTCTGTTTTGGTCTCGTGTTTTTTTCTTCTTTTCTATAATTAGCTAATCAAAATTGATCTACGTGTTGAACTGGATCATCAACAAAATATTGTTTACATCAATGAGAATTGACGTATTTACATTGGCATACCTGCGAAAGATAATAGAAACGAGAGAGAGATATAGACAGCTAAATGAGAGAAAAAAGAGGTCTTTGAGTAATATTATTTATTATTTCTTCTTTTTTTTTCTTCTTCGCCTTGTTCTTTTTCTTCTATATTCTTGTTGGATATATAATTCCAAGATCTACAGATTGCTTGCATATTTACCAACGGATAGAACTGTTCTCCGATGTTTATATTATCTCTTTTTATGCTAACATTTTTGCTTAATCTTCTAGGTTCTTCTTTTTTTCCTTCTGCGTCTGTTCTTTTGTCGATAATACGAAGAAGAATATTGTCGCATCTGTGGTTTTGTCTTTTCTTTGGAGTTTTTTTAGATCTGTTTTCAGTATATAGTATCTCCTATTGCCGTCATCCGTTTATCCTATGGCTGACGATCATGACCCATCAAATGATGTAAATGAAAATGATGATGGAGGTGAATTCGATTATGACGAACCAACAACAATCGCACCAGTAGCACCACCAGCAGCACAACCCGTTCAAACAGCAGCTACATCTCTATTAGATGAAGATTACGAAGACGATGAACCGATCGAAGATTATGTTGTTAACTTAGTTGTCAACGAAAAACCTGATGGATTACCATCGGGTTTTGGCGATGCTGTTACAGATCGTTATGGAAATACAATTTACGATTCACTCAATGCGGCTTCAACGGCAGTTTACGATGAATTAAATGGAAATGGCACGGGTATTACTGGTGGCAAACGATGGTTTGGTAAGTTTATCAAGCTAAAATTGGCAACGACGAACGAGACAGAGAGAGAACGAGGAGAAAAAAGAAAGAAACGAGAAATCTCAGCATATGTGTGTGTGTAAATGTGTGTACGCTTTAGCGACATACAAAAGATAACCAGTAACCGATAACATAAAGAAAGAAAAGAGACACACACATATATACAGAAAAGAGAGTATGTCGACGTATACAAGGTCTTCATTGCCACTTCTGTTTACACATCTGAAAGGAATGAGTAACACAACGACAATAGTCGATTAGGAAAAGAAACCTATGTCGAAAAGAACGTCAATTGCAAGGACAAATACTGTATAACCAGTTATTTCATGAGCTCATTTTTCACTCTCGACATGCACATTCAATTCTTTGGTCGATTTGCGTTCTTTTTTTTCTCGCTCGTTCGATTTTTGAAGTCAAAGAAAATCCTTGAAAGACGAGACAGAACGAAACAAAACTTCTGAAGAACAATGCCTTCGAGTTTCTAATTCATTGCACATTATTTAAAACAATGTTTAAAACGAACTATATGAAGCGAAAGATCAAATCTATAATAAATACACTCTCTCTTTTCTTTCGCTTTTTTTCTTTTCATTTGACTTGAGAGACTCGAACCGAGAGAATGTATTCAGAGCCCGATACAGTTTTTGTCCATCTTCGTATAAACAATGACGAAAATCCACTTCGAATAAAATCAACAGAAGGTTTTGTTGACGAACGAGAAATTAAAAAAAAATCATCTTTTGTAAATCTTAGGTTGGTCAACGACTAAACTCTTATTGGTTGGTTTGATTGCGTTGTGTATTCTCGGTATAATTCTTGCCGCAATATTTTTTCTTGTAAGCAAAAAATTCAAGAAAAATCCACGCACAACTGGAACATCTGGTTCAACAACTACAACAAAAGCCGCAGTAACCAAAGGAGTTTCACCAGATCCCAAATATCAACCAGTGCCAAATGTTTGAAACAAAGAAATCTTTGTCATTTTCTCTCCTTTTATTCTTTTGTCTTTTGTCTCGAAAAATTATTATCTCAAAATAAAGAATCTTATATTTCTCGCTTTGTCTCTTCTTCTCAATCAGAGTGCGTTTTTCTCTCTCTATTATGTGTGTGCGTAGCAGGTTTTTTTTCTTCTTTTGATTTCTTCATCTTCATTTTTCTTTTTCGTGCAAGACGCTGATCGATGGTTTTACTTCTATATATTTTCCTCAACGTTTTTTTTTCTCTTTTAATATATACACACAAACGCACATATTTAATTATATCTATTTGTGTATTTTCTTTCTTTTTTTTTTTCGTTTTTCTTTCGTCTCATCTTTTACCTTATTGGCTAAATCAAGTGAAGCACGATTTACATCGTTGGAATCTTTGATCATTTCCACTTGAGATTTACCAAATTTATCAATATAGAATGACTAAAACAGAAGAAAATCATGAGGAAATTTTTTATTTATACAAGAACGTGTGTTTTTGTTTGTTTTCGTCTTCAACGTACTTCAAGTCGAGATGCTATTTCGGCTAATTTTGTTATTCCTGGTTCTTTATAAATAAATTCTTGACCATCAACTTCTTCGAATTTTGTTCCATAAAATCCGACACGAAAATAAGTTCCAAATAGACGTTTATTTCCCTTGAAGTCAACAAAAAATCAATCAAAGCCGAAGTATTTTCGTTATCGATCTACTTGGATTAAGATTCGATTGAAATATTCGTGTAATTTACTATGAACTTGAGATAATTTCTTGAAATCTCGATTCGCTTCGTAGATCGATGTTAGAACATGATAAATATCATTAACTGCTTCGTACATATGAGCCTTTTGTCAAAAATTCAACAAAAATATCAAAGAAATGAAATCGAATTTTACATGTGTTAGAAAAACAGCTGCTTGTTCCATGAGGCCAATGAAGCCGTTTTCAGTGAAATATTTGCCCGTACAAATGCCTTCGTCGCCTGGCGAAACAACGTCATCACTGACTGCACTTTCTTCGAGGAGATTCATTGAGATTTTCTACATACAAAACAAATAGACAAATATTTCATTGAAGAACAAACAAGTCGAACTTGTAGAGCAACACAACCGTCGGGCATGTAGACTTTGGATTCGAGCATTCGAAGATATTCAGCGACAAGACTTGCTGCGTGAGCTAAGCACATTCCTGCTTCAGCATAATGATTCATCTAAACAATTCGTTGGAAATTAGAAAAAGAAAAATCAATCACAAATCTACAGCTAAATGTTTTTGAGCCATATTTTGTAACCAAGTCAATCGTAGATCGGGGCTATTTTGATAACAATTGGCAATACGATGGAGTAAATCAATTTCCATATCAGGATTATCCTTTTTTAAATCAAATATTTCGAAATGATTTTCTCTCGGTTATTATCGAATCTCAATTTACTTTGGCTTCTCTTAATTTGACAGTATCACATAAGATCATATATAAATTCGTGGCTAAATCTTTAACTTGACTCGGAAAGGCACTTTCTTGCAGATCTGTATCTCCGTCAGCGTACGTTAAAATAGTTCGTAGAGATTTTCTTAGGAAAATTTCATTGAATTGTGCTGTTGATTGACCGACAAGCCACGATAAAGACATGGTTGCTTGCATTTTCACTCGAGAAAAGTTCTAAAACAAAGATTTTCTTCGGTCGAAAATTCGAAACAAAATTCTCTTTCTTTTACATTTCCAATTTCAAAATTTTGTCTCATAAGTAAATAAAGTGATGCCGACGCATGCGAACGAATTGTACTCAAACAAGACGAACAATGTTTTAGCAAACGAAGACATAGATCAGCACAATGTTCGGTATCTTCTTCGAATAATAATTCAGGAAACTAAAATTCAATTGCAAAATCTTCGAATTTTCTTTTGTGATTTTACTTTGTAAACGATGGCACGTTGATGAGAAAACAGATTCTGCAATGTCCAAGTGCTTTGATTCAATGCAAATGCGTGCAAAAGTATTTTCAATAGACCAGGAAGAAGAATTTGATGGCAATCAGTTGTTTGAACAACTTGAATAATCGTTTCGATCGTATCTAAAACGATCATCGTACATTCACAAGCGAGAATACTTTCGAGATGTGCGTCCATTTGAATTTCTTCTTCACTTCTGAATTTGAACAAAAAAAAGTAAATCAATTTTTTCTTCGAAGAAAATTCGTTCGTACCGTTCGGTGTTGACTTGTTTCCAATGCGTTTGATCTTTTCTCCATCGGAGATTATTCGAACTTTTCGTTGGTTCTGAAAAAGCAACAGAAAAAACAAGAAGAAAATCTTGCGAAACAATAAACAAAAGATCGAACCGTGACTCGATTGAAGCGGATTCTTTTGTTTATTTCGATTTAACATTTCTGTTCGCGCATTTTCATTGCCGAGAATCGATTTTTCGAGTTGATTTTTCACCGTACCAATCGACGGTTTTTTCGTCGACGAACACGAGGAAATTTGTTGAAAAAGCGACGCTTGTCCACCGGCGCCAATTCGTTGGTGACGTTTCATTTGCTTTTTACCTTTGTATTCGAATGTGGCGATCGAAAGATCGAGTAATTGAATAAGATTTTGCAGTTGTTCGCGGCTGATTTGCGTCCATAAATGACGAAGAATCGATGGATCGACATTTTTTAACAACCAAAGAAAGCAGATTAACAAATCTCGAGATGTTTCTTCGCTGAAAGTTGTTAACGAACTCAAACGTTTCTGAAAAAAAAACCGAGATTTTCAAAAAGGATTCGTTGTTTTTTGTTTTTTACTAAAGTTCCGTCGGTTTCAGTGACGAATTCGTCGACATTCGACGAGAGAAGATCTTCGGAGTTGTTGATCGACGGTCGATTTAATTGACCTGCAGTGAAAATCAATTCGATCGATTTGTAATCAAAAGACAAAACAAACAAACCGAATGACGCATTGCCTGGATCGAATAATTTGTGAATATTATTCGAAATAATATGAATTAACGGCAAATAAAGTGCGGCTACACGAGTTCGATTGAGTTTTTCATCGTTTTTTAACAAACGTTGATCGAAATCATGCGTCGAAAGAACATTTCGTAGGAGATTTATTGATCGACTATGCAGCCAAGGACAACTAAACAACAATTTCAAATCATTTTTAGTTTAAAAACAAAGGCCGAATTTTACTTGAGAGAAAGAACGTATTGCAAATCACTGAGAATAATTCCAACGAGATAATGTTCTCGTCGAAATTGTGCAGTTAGATTTGTCTGTTCGATGGAAATATATTTCGATGTATTCAAGGTGATATTTGCTGGATTTGATGAATACGAATGAATGCTCGCTAAACTCGGCGATGGCGACGCGTTTGTCAAGGATAATAACGGCAAATTCAGTGAAATATAATGTTCATGAGAACAAACGATTCGAACGAAGTCTAATTTCAATGAAATATAATAATTGATTTCATTCAATTGACCGTGACTAATTTCCAGATCGAACTATTTCGAAGAAAAAAAATGAAAATAAAACGAGTTGTCGAAAGATTTTTCGGTACTTCTTTGCAATAGATTTTAATTAAACTGAAAACAAAACCTCGATCCATAATCGACAAACAATCGTGAATGAAAAACGCGAGAGAATTATTCAATTGAGTCGCGTGATGTTTGCCGTCGATTCCGTTTCGTTGAACGTGATGTTGTCGATCGAGTAAATCTCGAATAATTAAACGTAACAACGTCGTTATATCGTCGCCAAATTGATACGAAAAACGTTGATTACGAGGCAATTCACTTCGATTTGTTCGATACAAATAATGGCTCATTGTTTTTATCTAAACAATTTTGTTTTGTTTTTGATTTTATTATTAAGAGAAGTTTTGGTTTACTAATAATTCGAAGAAAAACCAACTATTTCCAAATGCAAAATCACGCGTAGCACCGGACGAAACAACCCATTGAAACAATAATTCTTCGTGTAATGGCTAAATAAAACGCGAAATCTCTTTGCCAGAAATCTTCTTTTTCTTTTGTTACCTTTCGTTGTTGTTGAGAAGTTCGATTTGCATCTTTGATAATTCCTTGAGACGATTCGCCGATTGATTTTTGTGATGAGAGATCTTAAAGAAATGAATGAAATCGAGTTGATGAAACAAAATCGAACTTGTTGAATGGAGAATGTTATTGGCGGTCAGTGCTAGTTCATCTTCAGGTGATAAGGTTGGACTTGGAAGATCGGGATTCGATGTACTTCGAGGAATTCGACGTTCGAAATACAATGAACTCGGACGGAGACTCGCCGATTTCGATGCTATTGCGTTGAAATCTTAAAAAAACAACAAAAAAAGCATTTAAAATCTTCAAAAATAACAAAACGAATCGAACCGTTTTCTTGCGGCGTATGTAAAGTGCATTCATAATGAATATAAGTTAATAACAAACGATTTCGTCCGTGAAAATCATTTAGATCGGGTAAAAGATCACGTTGAATTCGTTGAACAATTTTCGTTATGGTTTCGAAACATGTTTGATTGACATTTAAACAATGTCCATTGACAATCGGTGAACGAACTAATAGTGAAAGAAGAGTATCGAGCAGAATATAAGCAAATTGAATCAATTTCTCGGCTTGTGTCCAAACGGTATCCATAATCGATTGTTTCAAATCTTTATCTGTGATTTGATAATGCGAATGATGATGATGAGACGAGTAACTCTGCTTTCGTAGTTGATTGTACAATGTAAAAAATCGTTCCAATCGATCATCTAACGAATGAATCGTCGATGATGGACGAATCGAGAGATAAAATAATGGTTTATGATTATCAGCCCATTTCACATTGTTGATATCGTGATTCTTTGAAGACAAAAATTCGAAGAAAAATCAAACAAACAAAAAAGATTTTTTACTGTCGGTGGGACAAGTGAATAGTTATGCGGTGGTCGTTCCAATGCAATTGGCAATTGAAAATCTCCGTGAATAAGTTGATTGTTATTCAACAACGGTAACCACTGAATTCGAAATCAATCAAAACAAACAAAAGAAAACTGAAAGTTTACCGTATAACCAATTGGCGTTTCGATAGGAGCATTTTCTTTTGGTTGACAACTGATATGAGAAAAAGTGAAGAACAAATGATGATTTTCATCGAGAATAGCTGGTAGACGAGTTTTAATTTCGTCATAAAATGACGGCGATTTCGAATGATATAAAACGGGCGAATAGATTTCTTTGATCATTTCATGGCCCGATGATTTGCCGAAGATCAATGGTAAACTGAAGATTTCCTCTTCGCCAGCCATGATTTGCATTTTAACAGCTAAATTTCGGGCCGATGAAGAATTTCGTGTTGTCAAATTCGAAAGATTGAGTGATAACGGGTAAACATAGAGAAGATTTCGATAGGTTTGATGAGGCAAATAGATTTCTTTCGGAGAAAATTCGAGTAGTTCTTTGATTGGACGTCGTGTATCGTCGGTATACGGTTTCAAACGATTTAATTGAGGATCAAGACAACAATCGACGGTATCATAAGGATGAATTTGATTGAATTCAAACCGAATAAAAGCTATTTTAAAGAAGAAAACAAATGAATTTCGATGTTTGATTTCGAAATTAACCTGGAATTGTCTTCGGTTTCTTAGCTAATGTTGGAGGTTTACGAAAATCGGTTAAGATTTTCAAAAGATCTTCGTCTGTTAGTCGATCACTTTCCTTCGAACAGTTTGTTTTTATTTAAAAATCAAAGTTTAAAATCGAATTTTACTTGTTTATAAACTCCTTTGAGTGTAAACACAATTGGCCGATCGAAATTGGCGAGAATATGAAAAAAATCATCGACATTCGACGATGAATTCGAATTGACCGGTGATAAAGGCGAAGTCGGTGGTATTTGTCGGTCATCCGATCGTTTCGAATGATTTCTCGTTAAACTTTCATCTCGAGAGCGTCGAAAACTTTCGTACGCATTTCGAAGTCCGCCTGCAGCGAGACTTCGTCGTTCTAAACTCGATGCTTTCGTCGACGAATTGATCAGCTCAGAATTGGCCGGCAGAGTGTTCGAATGCGATGATAAAGTTGTTTCTTGTTCGATATCTTTGAGAATTTCACGTAAACTAATCGCTGTCCAAGCGAACGGCATTCGATAGCGACCGAGACGTTGGCAAAATTGAATCGCTTGTTCATGGTATCGATTTTGATTCTATTGACGAAAGCAAAAGATTTTTTTTTCTTTTTACTCGAGAAATTACTTTGATGTCTTGTTTGACATAAGGCTCAGCACAATCGGATAAATCGCCTTGTTGCAAAACTTTTTCGACCTAAAATTTGTTTTTTGGAGATAAAATAGCGAAATGTTTGAATTTACTCGAATGACAAGATAAATGTCCGGTGAGGGAAATGAAATGGGAAAGATGGCCGAAAGACTTAATGTCGATCCGTCGACTGATGGTCGCATGTGAATCATTTGTTTTAGTGCGTCGCTATTCAAGTCAAAATGAAAATTCTCCGAAATCTAAATTGAGTGAAATCGAGCTTTTTCTTTAGTCAAAAAAAAAACAGAATTTAATCGAACTTTTTTTCGTTCTTTGAAATCGAATAATGATAAAGTTATGAACATTGGCTCGATTTCGGGCTCAAATCTAAACAAAAATCAAATCTTCGAAATTCATGTCGACCAAACAAAAGCGATCTTCTACTTGAAATCCAAACATTTGACTTGAAGTTTAAACGTTGTATAAGGTTGAAGAGGTTCAGCTGCTGGTCGATATTCGATGCAATCATTCTACACATCATTCAATTATTAACAAAAATCAACAATTTCTCATTGATTTTACTTCGGCTTGAGGTGGATATGAACTAAATAATTTCGAATAACGATTCTTTGCTCTGAGTAATTCGTTTTCTTTGTCAACACTTTCGATTGGTATTCGTTCAACTAAACCAAAAGCAACAGACGATTCAAATTTTCGAAAGAAATTCTATGTGTTCTGACTTAAATGAGGCATAATTGTGTCCGATTCAGTTTTATCGAGATCATCTTTGGCTAAACTCCAACTGCTTCGTATTGGATTCAATGATGAATCGTTCACGGCTAATTTCCTTGGACTTTCTTTTTCCTGATCGATTAACGTCTTTCGATTGTCATCGATTAAATCGACTTCATAATCTTGTTTTGGTATTTGTTTTAAAGCTTTGATTTGTTCTTGACGAACGTTTAGTAAAGTTATTGAACTATTATTCTGATTGTAATTTCGATGAAGATAAAAATGTTCGCCGTTAAAACTTTGCAAACAATCGCGAATATGCGGATCAGTTAAAGCTCTTGAAAATAAAAACACGAAGAGGAAAAACGATTTGAGAATGTTGAAAGACTGATTGTTTTACTCTTTTTCCGGCATAACAGGAATTATTGTTCGATATTGTCGATCGATTCGAATGAAATCGATATCATCTTTGGGATATTCTAATAGATGTTTCAAAGGATCATTGTCGATTTGTTGTTGATGTTCTTCAACATATTCTTCGTAATCAATCGGTTCGACAACATCGATCACTTTTTTATTTGAAAAATTCTTGAAAAAAAAAATTCAATTTTGAAAATTTTTTCATTTTCATTTGGAAAAAGATTTTGTTTTACTGAATCATTGAATTGATTTTCTTCTTGTTCATCGTCGTCTTTACTTTCGTTTAATGGAAGTGAAGTTGATGATGCTTTCGGTTCGTTTGAAAGAAGAGAAATAACTTCTTGAAGATGTTCTCTATTCAAAATACGAATTTCCTATGAGAATTTATTTGAAATTTATCAAAAACAAACCGAAGTCGTAAGGTTCCAGCCATTTGTTCTCTTCGACTAACAAAAGTTCAAGTGAATGGAATCGTTTAATCAATTCGGATTAGAAAGAGAAACGAACGAGTCAGAATGCCGATAGGCCATCAAATCAATTCATCGGATATGTGCGCCCTCTCGTGTTTACAGTTACAAGAGAAATTCTATACTGATTCAATATTTTTATCAATTTGTCTGGTGAAATACTAGCTGAGTGAAAAACTGTTTTTTTTTCTAAATTTTTATTTATTAAAGATTTATGAAAATATTTCAAAGCCACAAACGAAATGTCATATCACTGTAATCGACATGAAACAAATGTTCATCTGTCAAATGTGAATTGTCAATAATCCATTGACGAATTTGTTCAGATGTTGTTAAATCTTCTAGTTGAGTATTTGTCACACCAAATGAAATGAGATCTTTCCAATGAGGTAAACATGTGAGAACAGATTGAATCAATGGTTTTATCAGGTAATCAGTTGACTCCAAATGAAAATACAAATGTCGTAATTTAGGTAGAATTATTGAAAATTTTTCTATGGACTCAACAATCGTTTCCATGGTTGTTGTTAGTGAAGTTGCGATTAATACGTGAGTTATTCGTTGTTTTAGAAGATCACTCAGTGATTCAGCATCAACGAATGATTTAAATAATTCGAAATTAACTGCTAAATGATATAAATTTGGCGACATTTCGAGTAAATATTTGAAATCATCGAGATTCATCAGAGATTTTTCAAGAGATACTAAAAATACCAATGAAGACAATCGCCGCAATTGAATCTTTTCAATGGTTCCTAGACAAGAACATAATTAATATTTTCGTTTTCCTCAAACAACTAGAAGTTTTACTTGGTGATATTTCTTCATTGATTCTTAAAACGAGTCTTTCTAATTGATAACATTGATTTAAAATCGGAAAAATCTCAGCTAATCGACAAGAATTTTCATATAACGTTAAAAATCGAACTTGATTTGAATAATTTCGAAGATAATTCGAATCAATTGCAATCGAATACGGCAAATACAAATGTTGACTTCGTATCGGTAAATTCGTTAGCAAAATCGTAGTTTTCGTTTCGTTTTCAATCCAAAGAACATCGTTCCAAGTCGAACGAAAGGCTTCTGTTGAATTTGTTTCTTCGAAATAATCGAATTGAATCGAATAATTCAAAGTTTTCAATGTAAACAAAGAGAATAACGATGACATTTGTGTTCCATCGAGTAATCTCGTATCATTATTTGTACAAATTTCAATAAATAATTCATCAAGATTCGGCATTCGTTTCAATATCAACGAGAGAGTTTCGACATTCCAAAGATAAAGAAACGAGCGTAAACGAAATGATTTTATGCTCAAATTCGATTCGAATTGAATCGTTTCTTCAATTGTTTGTGGTTGTGGCTCGACTATACTGACATCCAAAGATTTTACTTGAGAAAATGATGTTAAAAGTCGATGCAAATCATCGATTGTCTTCAGTTCGATAACTAAATGTTCAATATGCGAATAAATAATTGATTTGGCATTTTGAAATGACAATGCTAAAGTATCATCGTCGAAAATCAATGATTTGACATGAATTGAGAGAATCTTTTCGAATAAATCTTCAATCTGAATTGTTTCTTGACTGGTTTCATATAAACTCATGATTTTAATTTCATTTAATTGTTTGAAATTCTTCAAATGATCGACAAGTAACATCAATGAAGTCATTCGAAATGTCGGAAGAATTAATTTTCGTAGATTAGGAAAAACGAGCTCGATTTTATTCGAGAAATAATTTAAAAATACTTTCGACAAAACACCTTTCCAATCGTTACTAATGACTAAATTGAAAATATCCGTTCCAATTAACGGTAGAATCGATTGACAAATCGAATTCAATTGTTTGTATTCAATTTGACATAAAACAACATTCGTACGAAATCGTTTTATTAATCGATTCAAACGAATATTCAAACCATAGAAACTATACAAAATATCTGCACACGATAAATATCGATGAATTAACAAATGAACTTCATTTGGCAGATTTTCGAACACCAACATCTCGAATAAAATAATAGAAAACTAAAACTGTCAGTCTGTGTCGTTCACAACTTATTCCTATTGGATATCTATCGAGATTAAAAACAACGAATCGCGTTTATTTATAAAAACAAAACAAGTTTTCATCTATCACAACCATAAACGAAATGTTTGGCCGGTATAATTGACTTGAAACGGTGTTTGTTGATTTAAAATTGAATTGTTTTGAATCCATTGGCAAAGATTTTGTGTTAGTTTGTCTTCTAAATCAATGCCCACGATTCCAAATGAAATCAACGAATTTAATTGAGATAACTTTTGTAGAACTAATAAGATGATTAATTCGGGCGGATCGAATTGTTGTTCGAGAGAAATATAAAAATGTTTTAACAATGAAAATACCGATAGAAATCGATCAAATGTCGAAACGAACAGTTCGAGATCAGTGGAAGATTTAATTAGTAAATAGAGATGTGTTATTCGTTTTTGAAATAAATTACAAATGATTTCATTGTCGAAATAGATTTGAATGAATTCGTAATTAACTTCTAAATGTTGTAGATTTCGAGCGATTTCAAAGAGTTTTTGTAAATAATCTGAAGTTATTGTTGAATTATTCAACGCAGTTAATTTAGTTAAACGAGATAATTTACCAAATTGATTTGTATTCGACAGTTCTAACGAAAGAGAAAACACGATGTCTGATGATTTTCTCTGTTAAAAAAAGTTCGTTTACTTGATGTGACATCTTGTGTAATTCTCAAATTGAGATTTTCTAAAAGTCGACATTTCGTAATACAACGAAAAGTTTCATTGAAATCATTTGTTCTAGTTTTTAAAGTTAAAAATTTGACTTGACAGGTGAAATGTTCTTGGTTTTGTACAACTTCTATCGGAAGAATTAAATAAGGAAAACAAATCGGTAAGGAATAGAAAACCAATGTTTGCTGTTCTTTAATCTGAAAACAAACGATTTCGCGTTGAAAATCTTTCCAATTCGAAAGAATTTCTTGGCAATCGATCGATTGTTTTCTCGAATAATAACAACGAATCAAATAATGAAATTTTCTCAAGGATAAATTCGAAATCAAAGATAAAACATGTTGTTTATCAACAAATTGAAGATCTTCGTTGGTTTCGAGTGAAATTGATAATTCTTCAACATTTAACATTCGTTTTATCACAGAAACTAGTTGAGCAAATGTCCAATAGGGACCAAATGATTGCAAACGGAAGATTTTTAAACTTTCGATTGGTTCAGTTGAATTTTCTAAAGAATTTTGTGAAGGATTTTGTGAAGGATTTTCATTGATTCCAACTGATAACGAGGTTAATCGAGGTAAAATCGTGAGAAGTCGATGGAGATCATCGATAGTCTTCAAATCGATACTCAATTCGTTGATATTTGAATAAATTCGATGAAGATTTTCAAACGAGAATACAATTGATTCATCATCGAATAAAATTGAATTTAATCGATTATTATTCGTTGTAAAAATGTCATTTAAGAGATCTTCTGACTGAATTGACTTCGAAGGATATGCATACGAACGATGAATTTTAATTTGATGAAAATCGTGAAAATTTCTTAACGAATTGAGAAGATTTTGCAATGAAAAATCGGTGAATGCAATACAAGTTAAATCTTTTAAATTTGGACAAATCGAATTGATTTGTTGTTGAGAAAAATAATTTAAAAATAAACTCGATAGAGTTCCTTTCCATTGATCACTTAAAATCAACGAACGAATATGAAAACCAATCGAAGGTAAAATTATCGAGCAAATCGATGGAAAATATTTATAAGAAACTCGTTCAATGACAACATGTCGATAATAACCATTCACTGTTTGAGATAGACGATGATTTAATTCGAAAAATGAATAAAGAACTTCACACGATGATAAATATCGACAAATCAAAAGAAGAATTTCATCGGGAAGATTTTCTAAACAAGTTTTATTCGACATTGGCAAAAAAACGTTGCAAATGTGTTTCGTTCTCTTTCGTTTTTGCCTACATGTGACTTCTATAAGGTTACTTTCTGTTGACTAAAAACAAAAACAACGAATCTGTCGAAATAAGACACACGCACACACATTATGTTTTATTATCGAATCTGTTGTTTGATCATTAATTGAAATCGAAATTAAATTTCATTTTTACAATCAAAAAGAAAAAAAAAGAGAGAAAAGTGTTTTTTTTTTGTTCAATACAAACAGTTATCTGACGTTTTATTTATTATTTGTTGTCAAAATAAAAGCATCAAGTATTTCTCCATCAGTCATATCGTACTCAGACGGTGTTGCTTTGGGATGAAGTGTGTCACCATCGAATTCAAATCGAATATTCGACGATTTCATATCGCGTTTGTACGCTTCGAAGATTGTTTCGAAAGGGTCCGTATCCATCATTGCATATTCACGTTTCGACAATGAAGACGAACGACGATTCGAAGATGAATTCGATGTTTGAATGAAGATTTTGATTTTTTTTATAATTGGATACGATTCAAGAACTTGAATTTCATTCGAAGAGAAATCTAATTGTTTGAGAGTGAGACTTTGAGTTTGCTGGTCGAGTTTCAATGTTTGATTGTGATAAACAAGAGAAATCGATGATAAACATAAACGATCAGCTACTTGTTGATAAAGTTCGTTTAATGTCGTTTTTAATGGGAGAATTAAGGTCAATTGTCGACCATCGGCATGATCGATTTTTAAAGTCACATTATCATCGGATGAAACTGATTTCAATTCATCATCGGTTTCATTTAAATCGTCTAAATAAAATCGAAATTAACATTTTTGAGAAAAAAAAAACGAAAAAGTTAACCATCAGAATAAGTACCGTTTGTATAGACTCAGCATGTTTAACTTAGAGAGGGCAAGTTGAATGTTCATCATATGGTTAACATCTATTTTGAAAAGACAAGACACTCATACCGCCCGTTCATTGTCTTCTCAGTTGAAATTATCGATTTTCTTTTTAGGGAAAATCAATATCGAAATTCGAACATTAATCATTGTGTCTTTCTTTTTTCTCTCGACGAGTGAAGAGAGAAAGACTCGAACCATGGTCATCATATCCATTGTCGATATAGACCATCCAACTAAATATCTCAAACATTTACTTTGCTTATGTATTTGATTGTCTTCATCATGTTCTTCGAATTCGTCGATTTGTTTTTCACATAAAGGTTTTGTCACACGTAGAATTGCTTCTAAACGATTGTATGCAGCTGTTTCACGTGTTACTTTTTCTTCTTCTTCTTCCAATTGACTTTTATCCAATGAATTCACTCTTCTAACAAAGCAAACTGTCAAAATAGTTCGAACAGACTAAGAATTCGTGTTCAAACCTGTTATTATGTCGATGATTTTGTGTCAGTCGAGAGATATATTCATCTTCGTCTTCAAATTCTTGATCATCTGCAGCTGTACGTTTGCCTAATTTAATTTTTCGTTTAACTTCTTTATTTGGTTTATTAAAACACGATGTGACAATCGCATCGATTTCATTTCGAATTGAATCTTTGCTTTTCGTTGGTTGTTGTTGTTGACGTTCGGTGACGATGATTTCTTTCGGAATATTTACAGATGAGGAAATTTTCGATTTTTTCGACGATATTAAATCATCGTCACTTTCACTATTCGATTCACTTGAATTCGAAGATAATTTCGAAAGAGCTGGACTAAAAAAAACACAATAATCAGCTATCGAGTCAATTTAATGACGAAGAAAACGAGTTTTTACGCTTGAAAATATTGTTTCAATTGTGTTCGTTTGTTATTCAACGATTTTGCAGCTTGATAAGCGAAAAAATCATCTTCATCGTCTTCCATTGCACTTGTTCGCTTAGAGAAAAAGATCGAAGACAAAACGAACGAACGTTATTCGATTCTATTTAATTGGTTCAATGACAATGAACATTGTTTTCCATTATCTACAAAAATCCAAATAAGAAATCAATTCGTTTTTGATTTTATTTCGAAGATTTTTAGTTTTTCTAATTTAAATTAACGACAAGAGAGAGAGAGAGAGAGAAAAAAACGAAGCATATCGATTGTGTTTCCATGGTAACGAAGTGAGAAATGGCGGTTCGATTCAAACAAAAAAGAAAGAATATAACAGTGTTTTTTTTTCTGTTGAAACAAGAAAAATGTCGGTAACACCACCGGAAGCTCCACCTTATCCAACAACACCCGAAGAAATTCATCAAGATGACGAGGCATCAGTAGCTGCTTATGCACAAATATTAGTTCGTTTTTGTTTTTAATTCATATTGTGAAAATCGACGAGATTTTTTGTTTAGTCATTTCAATGGTCTTTTGGTTTTAATAAAGATATTTCAGTTTTGAATATTTGTGTTAATAATACGAAGAAAATCTTTTTCGTTGCTGCACAAATCGGAATTCTCTACGATTTCGCTAATAATCGTCAACAATTACTAATTGGACATGTAAATTCAATCTTCAATAACCAAGAAAATCAATTGATTCGTTTTGTGTTCTAGAGAAATAATATCACGTGTTGTTGTGTTAGTAATGATAAACGTTGGTTGTGCACAGCTGATAGTGGTCGAGATTGTTCGATTATTATTTGGGATACGATTACTGGGTTAGTTTGATTGTTTAGTTTCGATGAAATTCGATTTGATTGTTTGTTTAGATTGCCCAATCAAACATATTTCGATGTTCTCAATGGAACAAGTGCAGTTGCATTTAGTTCTGATGCGAAATATTTAGCAACATTAAGTCAACAAAGTCCACAAGTAAATTTCTCAATCAAAAAAATCTTTAAAGAAATCAATTCGATTTTGCAGATCGTTTCTATTTGGGATTGGACATGTGAAAGTGACAGACCATTGTGTGCATTAGAATTAAAACACGAATATTCCAATCAACATTATTTACAATTCAATCCACGTCAATCGACACAATTAGTCTCGAATTCGTCGACACAAGTGATTTTCTACGAATGGTCACATCAAACTGGTTTAGTTTACTTCGATCCCGAGTTAACCGAACGAGTAAATATCATCGTTTTTGTTGTTTTCATTTGAACATTGAATTTGTAGACATTCAATACACCTCGTGAAAAACTCGGTTATCTAACTCAATCGGTGTTTCTTCTCAATTCAAGTCAAGTGATAACGGGCACAACAACAGGAAAACTTGTTCTTTGGGATTGTAAAACTCAAGGAAATGTTGTTCAATCGAATAAAACCGAAGCAAATCAATATCCAGCAATTGATTACTCGAGACAAACGACGAAAATGTCGGTGAATAGAGAATTAACACGAGCTACAACGAAATCATCGGGATCGACACGAAGTGGAACTTTATCATCGAGAAAATCTTCGGCGAAAGTTGAAGAATATCAAGATGAAAATGAAGAAGATGATTTCGATCAACCAATGCCAACCGATGAACAACAACAACAACAACAAATTGTTTTCAACAATCAAATCACTTACGCGTCTGTAATGAATAAACGAGCATTGAAACTTTGTGAACCACAAAAAAAAGCAATTACAGTTCTAATGACAACCGGCGAGTTCGTTATTGAATTCGATAGATCTCTTTCAATTTTCTATTTCGTTCAATTTTTAGTCTGGTTGTCACAGGCGATACCGATGGAGTCGTTCGTTTTTTTGATCAAGAATTAAAATTACGAATGTGGTTCGAACATTTTCGCATTGGACCCATTCAATCGATATCATTCACATCGATCACATCGGATTATTCACCAGCGAAATACTCCTTCAATCCAACACACAAACAAAACGAATCAACATTAGAACAATCATTATTTTCAACACTGGATTTTACTCTTTCATCGTCTCAAGCTGTCATTGCTCATGTCACACAATCAGGTCAACAAATTTCCATTGTCAAACGAGATTCATCGACGGGTATCTACGCGTTAGATACGCATCCGTTTGATCATCAAGTTTGTTTTGCTAATACATCGGGTCGATTACAATTGTGGGATTATCGAGAGAAAATGTTGATTACAAGTATTCAACGAACGAATGATAATGCTGTCACGCAATTAAAATATAATCATAATGCGAATTTTATTGCTGTTGGCTATGCAAATGGACAGTTGACACTTTGTGATGCACTTTCATTGGAAAGTATTCTTCGAGCACCGTTTCACTATGCTAAAACAGCCATTCTTTTCATTGAATTCTCTGAATTATCAGCTTATTTAGCAACAGCTGTAAGATATCGATCATTTGTCATTGAAGTTTTTCACTTTGGATTTGATATTTAGGAAGAAGATTATACGGTTTCGGTTTATCGACAAAATTTAGCAAGTTCAGAAATGTACACATTTCTTGGTCGATATCGAGCTCATTACAAACCCATTCGAGCGTTATTCTTCAGTTTTACTTCGGATGATAATCAACCAATTCTCACAACGATTGGTAAACATTTCAAATATCGAGCTGGTTTTTTTTTAAAATTTGACTGTTTTCGAATAGGTGCTGATCGAGTTCTAGCGGAATATGATTTAAATGATAGTGAAATCGATCATTTATCATTGAAACCTGCAACACGTATCGAACAAATAGCTGAACCGATGTCAGCTTGTTGTTATCCAGCATCTCTAACAAAAGAATCATTTATTGTTACAATCAACAATGAATATAAATACAAATTATATAATTCCGATACGAAAATGTGTCGAAAAACAATTCTTGGACCAACATTTGGTTCACCATTGAGAAAAATTGTTCCATTGCCGAAATTCGATGAGAATTCAACGGATGAATATCTTTATTTTATGACAAATGATAAGATTGGCCTTCAACGTTTGCCTTTGACCGGAAATCCTTACGATCAAATGGCAGTTATCGCACATCCAAATCGAATTGCCGATGTTCGAGCGAGTTTTGATGGTCAATTTTTATTCACAGCAGGTGGATTGGATAATATTGTTCATATGTTTCAAGTCAATCCAGAAGTTTTACAAGCACAAGCTCAATTAGGTGGAAAGGATCTCGTTCCTTTTTATAAACTATTAGAAGGCGGACGAGATGGAGAAATCTTTCGAGAAATGCAAGATCTGTTCTATTACAGTCAATTGAGACAGTAAATTTGTTGTTTTGAGGTTTTTTTAGTTCGAACATTTGTTTGTTTGTTTGTTTTAGTCAAGATATAAATCGATTCGATCGTCGAGAAGTTACAAATAAAATTCCAACCAGTGAAATTCCATTTATTATGCGAGCACTGGGATATTATCCAACTGAACAAGAAGTCTGTTATTGTTCGATCTTTGAATTTAAACTGAACTTCTATTGTTTTCTCTTATTTAGATCGAAGAAATGCTACATGAAGTTAAATTCAGTACTTACATCGATACAAAAAAATACGTTGAAGAGATCGATCTCAACGAATTTATAAAATGTAATTTATTTCAATTCGATTTTTTGTTAAATGTGTTTTTTTTGTCTGTGAATAGTATACATCAATCATCGACCAGCATTTGGTCTCAATCCAGCTGATTTAAATGAAGCATTTCATGCTCTTGCCGATGATCTCAATCCATCGACTGATCAACCACAACTCAATCGAGAAAATCTTCTATATATTTTACAACAATTCGGCGAACATATCAATGATTATGAAATGGCTGAATGTTTAGCGAATTTATTCAGTTTGAATAATCAAACAACGGATATGTTCGAAACAATGACTGCTGAAGATGCTTGTAAATCGTTTTCATTTAAAACGATAAAAAAAAACATTCTTTAAATTTCTTTAGGTGAATTTATTGAAAATCAATTACCCGAACAAATTTCTATCGAAACCTTTATGAATGATTTATTAAAAATGCCAATACCGTATATTGAGCAAGTTCTTTATTCAATCAAATCTCAACAACAACGGCAAAATTCGAATTTAGCTTCTCAAAAAGAACAAAAACGAACAAATAGTGCCGATCATCATCGCCATCAACAACAACAAAATCACCAACGTCTTCGTTCGGCTATGACAGGAACAACAACAACAACAACAACACATTCGACGACTTCAACTTCACATCAATCTTAAACGGACATTTTTCATTCTTTTCTTTTCTTTCTTTTTCTATTTTAATTAAATTTAAATAAAAAGAATTTCATTCCTCATATTATTTCAAATTAATTAACTCGAATTGTAAATAAACCAATAGATTGATGAGCAAATGTGAGAAAAGTTTGTTGACCATTGAGCTTTGTGTAAGATATTTGACTGAAATTGTCGAAGTTTGTTGAACGAACAGTTCCAATATCCACATGTGATAGAAGTTTTTTAAGTTGATAATCAAATAAAAGTAAAATACCTTTCAAATCAACAGTAACAACAATAATAATCAATCGATGATTTTCAATGACACTTAAACGTGATAAATGACCAATAATTTCACTTCCATAAATGTTTGATAATGAGACATTCGAAAGTTCTTGTGTTGAAATATTATAAATAATTAGATTTAAATGATTTTTATCAACAATAAGTAGCGTGGAATCCGATTCAGAAAAAGCCATATGATTTGTACAAATATTTGGATAGGTGACGAATGATTTCGTACTTGCTGAATCACCGTTATCAGCAATCGTTACAATTCCAGTTGAATTTATAACAAAAAGATATTGTTGATCGATGAATAGCACAGGTCCTTCTTTACCATTACAATTATTTGATTGTCTTTCATATTCGTATGTCCAAGCGATATGCAATCGTTCGACGATACTACCAGTTGTTTCGGCAGCAACAATCGTTTGAGTGGAAGTATGATTTTGTTGAGCTATTAAATACCAACGAGCTATCTCAGGATTTAAACTCATCGATCGAGAAAAACGAGTCAAACCAGGTGGTAACGAACGAATTCCTAATGGAATACCTGAATCTTCAATACCTACGAACTAAAACTCTTTTTTGTATGAACAATTTCTTTTTTGATTTTTTTTTAAAAACTTACTGAAACTAAATCAGCAACAATAATTTGTCCATCATCTGTCACAAATGGACCAGCTAACGGAGGTATCAATGCAGGATTATAATTAAATGTTCCTATGATATCACCAACAGCATTAATCAATGTACATCCTGAACTATTTGCAATTATTGAATATCCATTAAAATTCACAATAGGTAACGAGGCTACATCGGATCTTTCATCGATTTTCATTGGAACTAGCCAAAGTATTTGACCATTTGTTATATTTACTCCAACATATCCATTATCAATCGAACAAATTAAACTCGATCCACTATTTGAAACACATCCACGTGTTGTTTTATTAAGTAAATCTGTACGTTGCCAGAAAACATTCCTATCGAATTGACTGATATTTACATCGACAAACGAACTTAATGATCTATCACAACCATCCATTGGACATCCAAAAAAAGAACAATTAATTGTTGAAATTACACAGATTAGAATCAATAATTTCATTCTTAGTTTTACAAAACGAACTAATCGAATGAAGAAGATTTTATCTAATCGAAAGAAAGAAAAAAAACATGTGACATCTGCTTTCATCTACACACGAATCATCATCCTTGTAACCATGATGACATCAAATTTCTATTTTTTCGAAATAAAACCACGTCATTTCCAAACAAAGAAGTTAATCAAAATGATCTCTAAACCGGACATAAAGATTGATTCCGTTTTTTTAATTAAAAGATTATCAGGATTAAATATGTTTTTTTTTGTTAAATAAAAAGTCGATGTCAATTCATTTGTTTTAAACAAAAAATCAAAAATGTCATCGAAGACTCGTTTTGATATTCATTTAATGCAAGAAGAGGATCGTCTTCCAGCGTTAACTCTATTGAAAAGTTCATTTTTTCATGATGAACCTTTGGCACGATATCTTGAATTAGGTGAACCAGCTGATTTTGCTGAAAATGTTATCAATGATTCGATCAATGATCGATGTTCATTCGTTGCTTATGATACCGAAACAAATCAATTCGCTGGTCTTTGTCTCAATGAAATCAAATTCAAAAATGTTCAATATTTAAATACTGAAAGCAATGAAAAACTTTATTTTATTCTTCATCTTCTCGATCATCTGCACGAAAATGTTAATTTATTCGATGAATTTCTAACTGATTCTCTTCTTCACATATTTATAATTAATGTTCAAAGTCAATATCGTGGTTTTGGTTTGTCATCTCGTCTGATTTCATCGAGTCTTGAACACGCTAAACAATTCAATGTCGGAGGAGCTTACGCCGAAGCAACAAATATTTATTCATTCAATGCTTTTAAACAACAAAATTTTCAAGTTTATCATCAACTTAATTATGCACAATATGATCAAGTTCGCCTAGCAAATTTAACTGATAAAACTCATGATCAATGTCGACTTGTTGCACGACCAATCTAACCGAACTCGACTTATTTTCTCTGACCTTATGTTTTTTCTCTCTCTTTCTCGATATTTGTACCTAAGATAAACGTACTTTGCTCCCTTAATAAATAACTTATTGATTAGACGAATAGATCTTCGATTTCATTTTTATCTTTGTGTGTTTTATTTTCAAATGCAAATGACGTTCGATGATTTTTTACATACGATCAATGATTTTGGTCGTTATCAAAAGATTCGATATGTATTTATTTGTTTAACATACATGTTACCACCGAGTAAATTCATTTATTTTCTTCATGAATTCATTTCAACGAGTCTTTGTATTGAATAGTCATGGTTTATACATGGTCATTTAGTGCTGGAAAAGCATCATTTCGATGTCAATTATCTGAAAATGATACAATCTATGAGAATTTCGATTTTTATAATGAAACTCGACCGGATAAAACATATTGTCAACAAAATATGAAAATTTCGATATCAGAATGTCAACGATGTTATCGGAAAGTTGTTTCTTCAGTTGGAATGACGCAAATTGAAGCTTGTAAACAATTTGTTTTCGATCGAAAATATTATGAATATACACTTGTTGAAGAGGTTTCTATTCAAATCAAATCAATGCAGAAATTTTTTTCATTGTTCATCAATTTAGTGGTTAATGGTTTGTGATCGAACAATCTTTCGAACATTGGTACAGAATATCTTCTTTGTTGGTTATATGGTTGGATCGATTTTATTCGGAATTCTTGCTGATAAGTAGATTTTCTATTATTCACACCAAACAAAACAAAGATCTTTTCTCTTCTTATTGGAATTTCATTGAAGATATGGTCGTCGTCCAATAATGAGTATTTGTATTTTATTAATGGTTTTAACTGGTTTTATTTGTGCATTCTTTCCACAAAAAGAACTATTTGGTTTTTGGCCAAGTTATCTAGTTTTTACGTTGAGTCGATTTATTTTAGCTTGTTCAACTCGTGGTATTTCTGTAACTGGATTTGTTTTGAGTAGATATCATTTTGTTTCATTGATAAAATCAAATTTCTTGATTGTTAGTCACTGAATTAGTGGGTCCAAAAAAGAAATTTGTCGCTGGACTTAGTGTGAAATATTTCTTTGCTATCGGTCAATTAGTTTTAGTTTTCTTTGCGTATTTTATTCGTGAATGGCGACGATTAACTTGGTCGATTTCGATCTTTACAATTCCATTTGTATTTTTTCATTTGTAATACAAAAAAAAAAGAAATCGATCGATTGAAATTGATTCGTGAAATGTTCTAGTATTTTACCTGAATCTGCACGTTGGATGATGAGTAAACGAGATTATGATCAAGCTGAACAAGTACTTGAACATATTGCAAAAGTTAATCAACGAACATTCGATAAAGAAGCTTTTGAACAATTAAAAAATGAACAAGAACAAGTTTTACATTTCTTTTCTTTTTTTTATTGAAAATTGATTAATTAGTTGTTGTTGTTGTTTATTAGAGTATTTTACAACAACCGAATCAAATCGGTGTTGTTGCTTTATTTCGAACGAAAATTATGTGCATCATTTCGATTAATTTATTTTTACAATGGTAAAAAAAACGTTTGTTTTTTCTTCTGTGAAATCAAATGAAAACATTTTGGCAAAGGTTTGTGCAAAATCTGATTTTCTATGGAATATCTCAAAGTACTGGTCAATGGGGTTTCGATCCATATTGTAAATATACAAAATTGCTTTCAATAAAACTGCTTTTTTTTATCGTTGTTTGTTTCAATTAGTATCATTTACAATCTCAGCAATTGTTGAGATTCTTTCTTGTATTGCGATTCATCCGATATTAAATCGTGTTGGACGAAAATTACCGTATTTTCTTGCGGCTATTGGCTTTGCTTTGGTTGCATTGGGAACTATTCTTTTTCAAAGTTTATTTGCTGATCCTAATCAAGGTATTTCATTTTGAATCGAAAGGCAAAGTTCAGTTTTTTTTTGTTTTCTTCAAAGATCAAAAAACAATACGATTTGTAATGAATGTTTTATTGAAATTTTTTGCCTCGGGCAGTTATAATATTATTTATATCTATGCAAATGAATTGTTTCCAACAAGAATACGAAATACAGGCATGGGCGTTTGTTCAATGGTTGCACGTAAATTCATTTTTTTTTGTTTTTAAATATACGTAAATTGATGAAATAGGAATCGGAGCAATTGTTGGAACAACGAGTAATGATATTTTAGTAAGAATTCAATGAATTGTTGTGAATGGAATTTATTTTGAGTAAAATTTAGACTCGTATTTGGATTAATTTTCCGATTGTTTTATATGGTTTGTTATCTCTTGTTGCTGCATCGTTTGTTTTAATTTTACCCGAAACATTAAATAAAAATTTACCTCAAACAATCGAAGATACAGAACGAATGGGTTTAGCTTGGTAAAAATAAATTCAATTCATTTTTTGTTTATTTTAGTTTCTTTTTTTGATTTTCTAGTATTAAAATGCACAATCACGAACAACCAAGTGAACTTAAGGAAAAAACATTGAAGAAGGAAACGAAATTGTAATTTGTTTTTGTCATCGAACAAATAATTGAAAGAAAAATACAATAAAACAAACAAATACTCTAATAGTTGCTTTTCTCATCTGCAGTGTTCGACAGAAGTATGCTAACGTCAGATTCTTTGATTATTAACAAAAAAATTATAAAATCTTGTCAATTTAAAGTAGACAAAGAGTTGTCAATTGATGTCATTATTTTATTCAATGTAAAATAAACTCTAATTTTAGAAAAGAATTGTCATCATACTCAGGTGTACTTCTACGACAGGACTTTGTCTTTAGAAAAGGAATTTTATAATGAATAGAACTGAATTCAAATTCAATGAAAATAAACCAAGAATTCTCTATCAAATAAAATTTATTCTTTTAATTACATTTCAAATTCCATCGATTATTATTTCTCTGCTAATATTCGTCTTTTTCTGGATACATCGTACATATTTACGAAGTTTACATTGTCAATCGTTGTTATTTTTATTATCAGTAAATTTTCTTCTTCTAACAATTAATCTTCCTATGCCCATTCATTTCTATAAATTTGGATATGTTTCACCAGCAACAGCATCGTTTTGTACATGGTGGACATTTATCGAATATTCACTTAATTTAACAAGTGAACTTCTAATGGTTGTCATATCAATTCAACGACATATCTTAGTATTTCATGGGCATACTTTTAATAATTGTCGAAAACGTTTTCTTTTCTATTATATTCCATTATCGTTATGTTTGATTTATCCGATCATACTTTATTTGATTGTTATTGTTTTCTATCCATGTGATGGACAACAATGGAATTATCAATCGAATCTATGTGGTTACGCCAATTGTTATCTTGTTTATAATAAAATCTTAGCAGGATTCGATTGGGGTGTGAATAATGGTTTACCAATTGTAATTATCCTTTTATGTAATATAACAATTGTATTATGTGTTAAAAAACGAAGACATCTTCGTCAAAGTAATCTTTCACGACGACAACAAAGACGTATGATACTTCAATTATTCTACGTATCGTGTTTATATTTAATTGCATGGCTTCCAAGTCTTATTATTGGACTTGGACAACAAACAATTTCATCAGATTTTCTTGCTGATTTTCAAACAGATTATGCTCTTGATCTTATTTATATGATTTGTTTATTTTTATCATGGATTTGTCTTGGATTATTACCTGAATGTACAAAATGGTTGAAAAAAAAATTGACTTTTCAACGTCGATCATTTAATATTATTCGACCTACATAATAAATCATTCGATTACGAAAGAATACAATCACTTTCTGGAAGATCGTATTGTAAAACAAATTGACTAAATAATCCGAATAAATTCGTTAACTGTTGATAATCATGTTTTGTTAAATGACATTGAGTAATATCAATTGTTTTCAAAGATGAATTCGATTGACCAAGAGTAATAAAATAAGGAACACTTAAACTTGTTATTAATTGATTGTTTTTCAATGATAATTCTTCAAGAGTTTGATTTTGGTCAATTAAAACGTTAGTTAAATAATGAACACCTTCATTGCCGATTCGATTTGCATCTAACCAAAGAACAGTTAATGTTTTATTGGTTTTGAGCATATTTGATAGTAGAAGAACACCTTCGTTTGAGATTTTATTTGAACCAAGATAAAGTTTTCGAAGTTTTGAATGATTCGTTGAAAGAAGTTCGACAAGACAATAGAGACTTTTGTCAAATAAACGATTTGACTGTAGATTTAATTCAGTTAAAGTATTATTATGATGATCTAATGAAGTAACTAATTGAGTCATTCCTTTGCAAGTTATGAAATTATTATTCAAACGAAGAATTGAACATTGCTTTTTGATAATTGCATGTTGAATAATATGTGAAATATCTTCATCATGAATATTTTCGTTTCTTAAATCAATTGTTGAATAGAATGAATACTTGTCAATTTTCTTTTGAAGTTTTAAAATATGATTGATATATTTGTTCATAGTTTCATTGTCTGAATTTGATTGAATATGTTCATTGGAGATTTTCAAAAGATCACTTGCACATAAGATTTCGGACATAACATCAACTGAAACCATTCTATTCAACAGATGATAAACTTATTCTTTGTATTCATTTTTAATGTCACGTTTTATTTTCAACAGAAGATAATAAAGATATCATTTATTCTTTCTTGAGTGTGTTTAGGGCGAGGGTGGAATATTTTATTTAATAAATCATTTTGTTTTTTTCGTATGGATTTTAAAGGAACTTATATTCGTTGAAAGAATTTTTTGAATTGGGCCATTATCAAAATACCTTTTCTAATTAAGATACGTATTGATTTTCATTGAATGGGAGAATCCCATTTCATTGGGAGCCTTGATGGTTTATCATAAAGCGGGGAAAGTTCCATGGGAAAAAAAGAAAAGAAGAACCATACATAAGACGATGGGTATCATTTCTTTTTTTATATTAACGATATATTACAATTATCTTTATCATCAACGAAATAGTCGGGAAATGAGATCATCAGTTTTATTCTTGTGTTGTTTAAGCATCATCCTATTTAGTTTACAGGTATATAATTACAGTACTTTTCCAGTAATATTCGATCGTTTTGTGTTTATATATTAGGTGAATGGTTACTGTATTTATTCCAGATTGTCGAGAGGAAATGTTGTGATCAAGAGAAAGGCCGACCTAATGGCTTTCCTCCGTAAATTCGACGTGACGGATACTCGAACAAGTTCAAAAAAATATTGATATTTTTCATTGAATTTTTTTGTTTAATTTTCACAGTAAATCCCGGTGACAGCTACTGCTGTAAATGGGATGACGGGAAGTGTTATTTTGACGAGTCCAGCGCGAATAGATGGACTCATGTTACAGTTCCTGTAAAATGCAGTCGATGGTATAATGTGTTCACCGATGTTAAATTTCCAGCTGGTGGACATCTGGAGATACATCCATCATCGACTGGAGAAGACAACTACATCGATGTATACGGACATCTTGGTGATTTAAAATGGTGGTATCGTTGTGGTACCAAGAACGAATGGCACGATTATTAATTTGATTTTGTTGAATTCAAATTTTTTGAAACCTTGAGGGCCTTTCTATGAAGACTCGATTATTTTTCTCGAAAGGACTTTTTTTCAAAATGTGTTGTTTTTCGAATACATTTTAATGGTCTTAATGAGACAAAATTCTTTTCTGACGGTTAACTGAGTTTAGATCACAAAAAAAGATGCATTATGACTGAATACTTTATTTAAAAGATCTTAGTTAGCATCCAATCATGAAGTGAAATAGTATGTGGATCAACAATTCCAATATCATCCGTTGTTCTATTGTAAACAGTGATGACTCTCCACCATGCCATGTGTGGAACAATACGATAGATATTATTACCTTGATCGGAAAATGCCCATCCTTGATTAACATTATTCGACGATTTCATCATTTCAACGACACCTATTGTTGCCGTTGCATTCAAAGTAGAGAGAACTCGATTGTTATCATTCAAAGTTGCGAAACGATAAGTTCCATCGCCTTGCCAAGTTATATTCCATTTTTGATAATCTTTCTCACAACTGTCACTATACAATTGAACTGCATTACCAGAACCATTTTGAGATACACCAAGACATTTATTAGGTTGTGATTGTGGCGAAAGACGATAGACTCCATCGGCTAGAACATGTGCCATGACATCTAAAATTTGATAATATGCAGATTTTGGTAAATACAACCAATCGACTGGTAAACTAGCACCTCGTCGATAATTTCGAGAAGTTGGAATCCAACTATATCGATCAGTGAAACCCCAAGTCAACATTGCTTTACAATGTGGAGAAAAATGCAGAGCATAAGTTGTCATAGCACGAAAGGCATTAGCTTGAGTTTGTAAATCTTGCGGATTTGTTGGATATCCACCATCCGTTGGAATTGATATATCAAGTTCAGTGACCATAATATCAAGTCGATTATCAGTAAATTGTTGAGCACTTTGATAATGAACATCACCTGGAGTTACATTTACTGAAATATCAATATGCCATTGTAAACCAATACCATGAATTGTTACTCCTTCTGATCTCAACCAGTTAACTAAATTCAATGTGTGTGCTTGTTTGACACCAACAGCTTCAATTCCATATTCATTATAGTAGAGTTGAACATTAGGATCAGCTTCATGAGCAAATTGAAAAGCATATTTAATAAAATCAGGACCAAGTTTTCGGAACCAGAAACCATTACGTAGATTTAATGGATTTGTATTATTTTGATCATCGATAGCTTCATTAACAACATCCCAACATAAAATCTTTCCTCGATATCGACTAACAACTGTATGAATATAATCGCTGAGCAATTGTTTCGCTTTATCAGGTGTAATCAATGATTCATTTTTAACGAGCCAATCAGGTGTCCATTTATCAGGTGCCCAAACAAGATTATGTCCGCGTATTATCATTAAATTCTGTTGCACCCATCCTGTTTGATTGGGCGCACCCAAAAGAAAATCTGCATCATCCCAAAAATATTCATTTTCACCTTTCCAAATGCTTCGCGGTTTCAGTTCACCTTCTGGTACAACTATTTGAGAATAATTTCGAATACCATTCGCATAGTCGCCATTATCAACATCGTGTCGTAGATTTCCAACTCTTATTGTTGTACCATATAAAATACCTCGCAAATTAGAAGCTCCACGTAAATTAAGTTGATTATTTTGTGCTTCTATCCATGTCATGCATAAGCATAACAATACATTTACAAATGTTGATTTCATTTTGTCAAAATTTTTCTTTGTAAAGACAATATTACTGATAACGTTCTCTTATTATAGATATACGAAGAATGAGTTGCGATGTACTTTGTTATCGGTTACTCGAGAAAGGTAAAAGACAACATGTTTTTTTTTATTGTTTTTCGACTTTGGTAAGAATCCAATCATGAAGAGGAACAGTACGTGAATCAACAATTCCTATTTGATCATCTGTACCATACACTGTCATAGTTCTCCACCAGGCAGTACGTGGGACTATACGATACGTATTGTTGCCTGTAGATGAAAATGCCCATTCTTGATTGACATCATTTGACCATTGAACAACATCAACACCACCCACTGTTGCTGTTGTATTATAAGCACCGAGAACTCGTTTTTTATTGATTAAAGATGAAAAACGATAAGTTCCATCGCCTTGCCAAGTTATATTCCATTGCTGATAATCTTTCTCACAATTGTCACTATACAATTGAACTGCATCACCAGAACCATTTTGAGATACACCAAGACATTTATTAGGTTGTGATTGTGGTGAAAGACGATAAACAGCATCAGGTGTAACATGTGTCATGTCATCTAACATTTGCCAATAAGCATCTTTGGGTTGATAGAGCCAATCTAAAGGTACACCAGCTCCTTTCGTATAATCGTAATGTATGGGAATAAAATTATAACGATCAGTAAAACCCCAAGTCAACATTGCTTTGGCTCTTGGAAGAAAGGAAAGAATATAATCTAACATTGAACGATAGATACGACCTTGAACTTCAAGATCTTCCGAATTAATAGGATTACCACCATCTGTTAGCATACCTACATCGAGTTCTGTAACCATCAAATCAAGATCATTATCAATAAATTGTTGTGCACTTTGATAATGAGCATCACCAGGTGTAATCGTATATGAAACGTTAATATGCCATTGCAGACCAATTCCATGAACAATAGCTCCTTCAGATCGTAACCATTTGATAAGTTCGATCGTTCGATTTGCTTTCAATCCAGCTGCTTCAATTCCATATTCGTTATAATAAAGTTGAACATCAGGATCAGCTTCATGAGCAAATTGAAAAGCATATTTAATAAAATCAGGACCAAGTTTTCTCAACCAAAAACTATCGCGTAAATTAAATGGATTTTTCGTTGCAGAATCCGAAATAGCTTCATTAACAACATCCCAACATAAAATCTTTCCTCGATATCGACCAACAACCGCATGAATATAATCACTCAGCAATTGTTTCGCTTTATCTGGTGTTATTGATGATTCATTTTTAACGAGCCAATCAGGTATCCATTTATCATTTGCCCAAACAAGATTATGTCCACGTATTTTCATTTGACTTTGTTGCACCCAACCTGTTTCATTCGGTGCACCCAAAAGGAAATCTCCATCAATCCAATAATACTGATTTTCACCTTTCCAAATGCTTCGTGGTTTCAATTCACCTTCAGGTACGACTAATTCATAGTTATTTTTTATGTGAGCATTATATTGTCCATCGTCGACATTCATTCGTAGACGACTTACATCAACGGCTGTTCCGAATGGAATCCCGCGAAGATTCGATGCAGCTCGTAATCCAAGTGGATTCGAAAGATCTGCTTTGATAAAATGAAATAAATAGACACATACGATTAGTACTACGACTTTAGAAATCATTTCTAATAAAGAAAATTGAAATTGATTGTATGTAATTATATGCACTAATCTCTTTTATATTTCATTTTTTTTTCTCTTTCTCTCTCAGGGTCAAATGTTCGGTAAATCTTTCATTATATTTAGTTGAAATTCGAGTTCAGTCAAAAATATAGAAGTGCAATTTTTTTTTTGCAAATATTGACAAATATGATTTGAAAAGAATGAAAGAACGAAAGAAAAAGGTCGATTTCTAACTAGTTAAAACGGATTCTTTGTTTTCTCTTAAAACATTATTTAACTCGAGGCAAGCAAAACTTCGAACGAATATAATGGTCACATTTTTCTACCTTTATTTCGTTCGATTTGCAGTAAACTGAGAAGTACAATAACCTTTAAAATCCGTTCGTACGAAAGAACGATTTTTCTATTTATTCAAGTAACTTGAAATAATATTTCATTTCGTATAAATACGAATAACTGCTGGTTGCAAAAAAGCGATGCCACGAACATGTGCGATCAATAAATGTAAACATAAATGGCGAGTTAGTTGTTCATGTTGTAAGAAAAATCTTTGTCAAGAACATTTCAAAGAACATCAAGATCTCAATAATCCACAATTGAATCCTTTACTCAACGAAATCAATCAGTTAGATGAACAAATCAAATCGTCGAATACAGAGAAATTCATCGGACAATGTCGAATTCAACTTGATGCTTGGCGTGAAAATGCTTTGAAATTAATCAATCGAGTTTATGAGGACAAATCTCAAGAACTTCAGCAACGTTCGATGAAGAAACTAGACGAACAACGAATACAATTAGATGATATTCGATCGAAAATCACTGAATTCATACGAGAACAAGAAACGAATCAAGAACAAAACAATTCAACACTCAAACAAATTCAAAAGGAAATTAAACTCATGCAAAATACAACGTTTCAACTCGATATTCGTCCATTGACGATCGATAATAAATTGATTTTTATCGAAGATTGTCAATCAAATGAATGTCAACTGTCAAATCTCGTAACACCTTACAAAACAATCGATTGTCAAGGTGAATGGGGACCAATACTTGTCAGTAATAATCATCATCTGCTCATTGATCGACATCCGAATTTATGTTTAATCAATCAACAATTACAAATTGTTAAACAAGTTCCATGGAAATTTGATTTCATACGTGATATGTGTTGGTCATCGACATTGAATTCATTTCTCATTATCACGAGAAATAAAGAAATTTATCTGGCGAATGAAGATTCGTTAGCCATTGAACTTGTTCAAACTATTGAAGCACAAGATTGGTCATCGTGTACATGTTCGGAATCTTCGTTTTATTTAACAACACGACGAGAAGGAACGTATATCTATGAATTTAATCTTTTATCTTCATTACAATTGATTAAAAAATGGAAACCACCACATTCATGTAAACAATACGAAATTATTCTTAATCAAGCTTATAGAAATCAAAAACTTGCGTTGGTTATTTCACATTCAGCGACGAATATCGTTCAATTAGAACTTCGTCAATCGACAACACTCGATCGGCTTTGGATTCTTCGACTTGACATCACTCATTCGATGGGACAACCATTAATTCGTTGTTCACCTTTGAAATTAGATCAATGGCTTGTTGTTGATAGTCATTCATCGCAATTATTTCACGTGGACAAAGATGGACAAATTAAAAGTTCATCAAATTGTAATCCATCACCTTGGAATGCCGTTCTTTTTGGTTCGAATCTATTAGCCATACGAACCAAAAATAGTGTTCACTTTCATCATGTTTAATTTGTTCACATTCATTTCAATAAATTTACTGTTGAATTGAATTCATTTCCTAAGATATGTCATGTCTTATTTGAGAACAACAACATTGAAGACATAGTGTCAATTTTTTAACACGTATGCATTATTGAATCATCTAATAAAATAACAGTAAGAAAGAAAGAAAAATCGTGATTATAAGTTTGTCATTTTTCTCGTGGTACGTTTAAATATTTATTTTGCCTTCTAACTTTATATATTATTAACGTCATACGAGACACAAACTGCTGTTTCATTTTTCTCCTAACTGACAATGTCTGAACGTTGTAATATCGATAAATGCGAACAAAATTCACATGTTCTATGTTATTGTTGTAAGAAAAATCTTTGTCTCGATCATTTAGCAAATCATCGAACATTACTCGATTTTCAATCATTTTCAATCGCAGATCAAACGAATATTTTAAATGAACAATTAAAAAAATTAGACAATCAAACTTTAGTTGAAAATACTCGACAAAAATTAGACAAATGGCGTGATGAAAGTCTAAAAAAAGTTCAACGTTTTTATGAGCAAAAATGCGAAGATTTAGAACGATATTTCAATGAAAATATTCAGAAAAAACAATTGGAATTCACTCAATTACATCGGAAATTAACCGAATCCAATCAAATATCAAATGATAATGAAACTATCAAAGAATTTCTTTTTACTAATAAACAGAAAATCGATTCAATTGAACAACACGGAATTCCAATAACTATTCAACCTTTAGTCATTAAAAATAATTTAATTACAATTGGAGATATGAAAAAAATCGATGACGAATTCGATTTAACCGTTCTTTCAACATCAACAACACAAACAATCGATTGTTCAAGTCAATTCGGTTCATCATTATCGACCAATGATCAATATATATTAATCGATCAAAATCCTCGTTTGACTCTCGTCGATTTTCAGTTGAATGTTGTCGAGCAAATCTCTTGGAATTATGGAATCATTTCTGATATGTGTTGGTCATCTTTGTTAGATTCATTTGTCTTGATCACTGAGAAAAGTAAAGCTTATCTCGTTAATGCAAAGAGTTTAGCAGTTCGTTTAATTGAATCAATGCAAAATCAACTATGGATTTCATGTAGTTGTGATCAATCGTCTTTGTTTGTTTCGTCACTTAGCAATGGAATTGTTGAATTCACTCTTTTACCATCGATCTCGTATTTAAAACGTTGGGATCCGCCAATGACTTGTCAAAATGATCAATCGATCAAAGATATTTGTTTGAATGAAACGTCAATTGCTTTCCTAGTTTTCTCGAATACAAATCAAACAGTTGACTTTCTAATTCGATCGATTTCAACATTTCATCAGCTATTTTCTGTTCGTCTTCAAATCTCAAATCCTTCATACAGTTTACCCATTCGTTGTTGTTCACATAAAAACAAAAAACAATGGTTGATCAGTGACGCCAATTCATCACAACTTCTGCTTATTGATCAATACGGAAAAATGAAATCAACATTTAGTTATGATCAACCACCGTTGAATCTCGTTGTTTGCAATTCAAATCTGCTTGTTATTCGAACTGAACAAATGATTCATTTGTATCGTTTGGAGAATT
>ERZ778019.1004-NODE-1004-length-43514-cov-13.695207_pt1 | contig 43514 bp, 43 predicted proteins | sample MGYA00375749_ERZ778019 | MGnify/ENA primary metagenome ERZ778019 (study PRJEB29350, sample SAMN05389821) | bioreactor metagenome | isolation source: Ammonium sulfate bioreactor | place: South Africa: University of Cape Town | collected 2014-03-17 ... | reverse complement strand
AACAGAAATTTGGGATTAGTCATGATCTTAAATACACATTTAAAGTTTACAACTACTAAAGTCGTAAGTAATTAATATGAAGACTGAAGATTAAATAAACATAATTTATTGTTAAATTTTGTCTCGCAAACTTTTGAAATTATATATCGATTATTGTTTTATTACTCGACATAATAGGACAGAATAATTTCGTAAACATACTACGTTCAATTTCCCATCCTTTTTCTGATTGTAAATTCATGCATTGCTCAAAACGACTGCTTTGTGTATTGTATTTGTAAAGATTTTGATAGGGATTTATTCGTCGTCGATTAGCAAATGCCGAAAAACCACTATTTGTTAAAATACTTGTATGACATTCACCAAACAGGTAGAAATCTAAAACAACTTTCATAAAACCATCATCATAATTCACATTCGACGCAGGTAGATCAATTTGTAAAATAGGACCTGGAACAGAAAATGATCGATTCGGAAACGATTGACTAATTTGTTCGATTCCATTGATTGAATCACTCGAAACAAATAATACTCTTGTTGAAGTGACTGGTAATAAATTTTTTCCTAAAATAAAGTCAGTAATTTGTTTCGTTATATTTGCACTGTAACCTAAATCCGAGTCCCTTGGATTCGATGGATTCTTTCCAATACGTAGATGTATACAAACAAGTTCCTTCTGAATTTTATCTACTAGCAAATCATCAAGCCTTCGAACGACTTCATCAGTTGGTTTAAGTAAAGCTTCGAATAGAATAGAAAATAATGTTTGAATATTTGCTTCACCGATTGACATTTGTTTCGTAAACATTTTAATAACTGGATGTGTTTGTAAATGAGGATTTGAAAAGATTGGAAGCAATAGATCCATATTCGTTGCTAGTACAATATGTTCGTAACTAGACCACGTTTGAATAAAATCAGTTGAGTTCAATTGTTCAACAAGGTGTTTATTATGATCGATTGCATGAAGATGCAATTTGTTTCCTTCGAGTGTAATTTTTGAAATTGGTATCCATTCGTAAATATTAGGTTGAAAATATCTATCGAAACTAGATGGAGAAGTCATATCGATAACTAATTGTCGATTCGACAGTAAGGCAAATAGATAAGCCATGAGTAAACCTCGAATCCGATCTCCTAAACCTCCACATACAGATAGACATTGAAAAGTAAATGTTCTATTTAAACGAGCTTGAGCATTAGTCAGCCGTTCAAAGTCAATAAACTGAAATTTATTTTGCAAATGTTTCCATCGTTGATGTTGTGATTGAAGAAAAGTTGAGTTTAAATTCGAACTTGGATGAATAACTTGTGACTTATAATTGACATATACAATCCAAATCACTAAATACACAACGATGGTAACCAGCACAGGACGTATCATTTTATGTCGTGTGTTCATTGATGTATAACGACCTTCATAGATCAATAAAATACATGTTTTTTTCCTCCTTTTTGATATCAGCCCGATCGTGATACAATTTATGGCACACTGGTATGTAAAATATATTCAAATCCTTCTGACCGAATGGTGCACAGATTTGTTCGGTGTTATAAAAAAAAAGAATGCATTGCGAGAATGTGTGACATCTATTGACGTATGAGAATGATTATTCAAACCAATGATAGATGTTGTTCGAATCTACATAAAAGTAATAATATCATCATCATCATCCATTCATCAGAAAAGAAAAAGGATACAAAAAACAAATGAATTGGAATCACTTTCAAGATATTTTAATCGATGAACTATCTGTTGAAGGTCTTGATGGTTGTACGTTCGAACATTTATATACAATTGTTAAACCATTATTATTATCATCAACAACAGATAGTCAATTATCCAATGAAACTTATATTCGTTCCTATCTATGGAAATATCTTCTCTCATGTTCATACATTGAACTCTATGAATTACCCGAAAAACTTCTTCCATCAACTGAATTTGCTATTGAAAATCTCGAATTGAATCATCGTGGTTATTCAACATCGTATCATCAACGAAAATTGATTGCAAATAGAACAGATCTAATCAATCTCGATCGAGTTCAATCGATCGATCGTTATCATTTCGTTGTCGAACAAAATGTTCGTGAATTTCGTATTATTCAAGGTCAATTCGATACGAAACAATTGTTCAGTAAAAACGAATACGCTCTCCTCGAATGTATCTGCAAAACACGTTCAAAAGGCGTACCAACATCGGGCAACGATGGTCTTGCAAAAATCTTTAATATTAACAGTAAATCTTTGTTCTACTATCTCAAACAATTAATTGCACTTGATATAATTAAAAAATTAAATCTCACACGACAACTTGTCGGCACGCTAAAACAACCGATTTTAATCATGACAAGATATTTAACAACCAATGATTATCAAAATTCGAAATATACGATTGTCGATCGGCTGAAAACTTATCTAGAAACATGTCGAAATCATTCGTGTGAACGAAATGCATTGAAATCGTATTTATCTCTCGGTGAAAAATCATTTCGATCGTTGATGAGAAAATGTAAACGTTCGAATCTGATCGAAAAATACAATAAAACAATGAATGAATATGAATTAAAACGTTTTCTCAGCAATGAAAGTGATACATTAATCATGCCGATACATAATCGAACGAGATTACGTTCGTATACATTTTTCCGGTTGAAATCCAATGAAAATACGAAAGATGATGATGAAGAAATAGCTTCGTCGAGTGATGAAGCTGAATCTGAAGAAGATGAAGAAGAAGAAGAAGAAGAAATTGTTGTTGATGAAGATGATGATGATGAATTATCCGAAGCATCAAGCCAATTAGATCTGACCAATCTTCGTTTATACATTGATCGACCATTTCATTTTCAATACTACGAACTTCTCGAACAAGTCAAACACATCGGTCTTTCTCAACGTGATCTCGCTCATATTTGTCATTTATCATTCTATTCGGCTCGATCAGAAATTAAATCTCTCACCAAAAACATGAAACATATTTCTCTTAAAAGTGTACAATTAAATTCCAAAGGTAAAATCATGGAAAATCGAATTCTACTCAAGAAATACATGCCAACAAAAGTGACTACTGCTGCTGCTTCGGCGAGTAATGTTCGTCAACAGATTATTTCTAAAACGCCTCGATCGAAACGAAAGACAGTGATCAAATGTGAACCAGTCGATACCGACAACGAACCGTTACTCGCTCGTTTAGAAACACTTTGGCGACCATCGGAACAGCCCGTTGTCGAAAAGAAAAAATCGAAAACTCGTGTCAATCCTGTCAAACGAATCAATGTCAAACGAGAACATCGACTCGATCTTATCCGATCGTACATGTCCGAACATCCGATATGCACATTAACCGATCTTCGAAATGAAATCATGACACGTGAACGTGACGAAGGATTGACCATTCATATGGACCGAAAAACACTCGATAAACTCGTCGATGATCTCGAAAAAACACACAAATATCTCTTTCGTTTCACAGCTCGAGTTAAACAATCGCGAACGATCAGTTGTCTGGCACGATTGACTGATACGATCACGCCCGATTGCGAACGTATTCAACAGTTTAAAATCGAATTATCACAAGAAACGATCGAAGTACCATCGAAAGTGCACATCGACGATGATGAAGAATCGAAAACAACCATCGATCATTTGTTTAATAACGATCTCGAAGAAGAAAAAATCGCTCAATTAAAAAAGAAACCACTCGAAAATATCACCGGCTTCGGCAATTGTTACGGTTATGTTTACAAATTTCAACGTTGTGCTATTCTACATAAATTTCTCTTCTATTTACTCTACGGTTACGAAGGCAAACTCGATCTCGATGAAAGTGCAACGAGTTCCGAGTTCGAGTCCGATCAATCGATTGTCTCAGTCGATCCCGAAATTCAAACAATTCTCGATTCAATCCCCACGCCACGTCGATACATCAATTGCAATCAAACAGTCAACTGGAAAACATTCGTTCCACCATTAGATTCTCGTGGTCGATCGATTCCAGCCGGTTGTCTCTATCTCGATGATGTTCTCATGTGTATGCCCGTGTCAATCTTTCTTGCAATCGTCTATGTTCCGTATAAAGTTCCTGGTTTAATGGAACTTCTCTCTCATCCAATAAAACGACATATTCTCGTTCGTGATCTACCTGCTGAAATGCGTTATCCATTGATTGTTCGTCGACATTATCTCTATCGAATTATTGAAGTTCTTAAGTATTTATCGACACTCGGTTTGATAACGTTCATCGATCGACCGATTATCAATCGTCTCGAGAAATTAAATTCATTGATTTATCTTCACACGAAAACATTTCTTATTAATACAATCAATCAAACAAATAATTCCAATGGACCCATTGAAAATATGTCGAATTATCCCAAGCAAACCTATCAATTTCTTTCATTGACAAATGTCAATCGATATTGGTTCGATTTGATTGAAATTGCACTGAATACCTATCGAATAAAAATCTTCTCGAGAAAACAAGAACGTTCACATATCAACGACGTTCTCAAACAAGCAATGAAACCGATTCCAACTGAATCAATCGAAGAAATCAAAACACCGCTGGGTAAAACCAATGGACCAGCCGGTTTCGATTATGATCTCTATCTTTTCCTTCGAAAATCTTGGAAATTACCCTATAATAACAAACGTATTCTTAAACTACTCAATCGAGAAGCCAATCACTGTTGTATTCCCGTGTGTGAACTACGTGTGCCGATTGATGTGGCATTGAAACGTTCGTATACACGACATTTAGCTCAAAAACGACAAACTACAATCGCCAAACGAACAGGTATGAATAATTTCGCATCGAATTTCGATCTAACATCGACAAGCAACAGTTCGAATATTCATCGAATGAAACGAAATACAAATTTCGTTCATCGAACGAGTCAACACGGCGAATACTATGGACATTTATGTCGATATATTGTGCCCTATGAACTGTTGAATCAGCTGCAAATGATTGATCGACGAAAGAAACTCCTATTCGAATACAATCGAGAGAAGAACAAGAAGATTTTAAATCGATTTAATAAAATTCTACATTCGACAACAAATCAAGAGAAAATCAAAGGCAGAAAACGCAAACAAATGCATCAATCCGATGAAGATGAACCAACGAGCTCGACAGCACTTCGTGTTCGTTGGTCACCGATTGAAGAACGTGTGATTTCATTGATTAATGCGGCATTAGCATTCTATCTACCGAGAAAACAAAGCGAACATATCGATCCAACGACTAATATCGGGAGTCGACGACCGGCCGCATTTCTTCCATTTAGTAAAGAACTATTTCGTGCTTGTCTAGTTCGTATCTTGCCTCGATCGGCTCGTTCGAAAACTCCGCAAAATGTCGTACGAAAAATAAAAAATGACATGACACAACAGACACGTCTCAGTCAATTAGAACATCTATCCGTTCTCTGTTCGACGGACACCTATTTGCTTACATTTCGAAATGAAGCAAAACGTTATCTCAAACAACGTTTTCGTTCGAATGAACATTTCTTTCTCTTGCTTTTCGAACGAATCTTTTCGAAATTTCAAAATTTTATTCGTACTGGATATTTACATTGCATTCCTCAAGGTACCATCGAATACCTTCCGAATACCAAAGATGAACTCGTCGAGAAATACAAAATCATCGGTAAACCATCGACAAACGCTCAAATACTCAATCAACCTGAATCCACAAAATCCATCTTAAGTTCAACGATTACTATGGCTGCACATAGCTCGCTACTTTCCACTGAACGTTCGGGCACGACGAAAGCATTCATTCTACATTACATTTTCTCTCAATATCCTGAATCATTACTCAACGAAATCGTCTATCGGCTAATGCATACCGATGCAGTTATAACACTAACGAAATCGAATGATATTCAAAAGAAAATCTCCAGTGAAGCATCGACATTTCTTGCTGGTCGTGCGTATCATATCAATCAACGGTATATCTACCGTTGGTATACGTACATGCCAGCGACTGTTCTTCATGAAACTTATTCGTGGATCAATGAAAATATTCTTTCGAAAATCGATCTCGATCATTTACAATCGGATTTAATCATAACAAATGATGTTGAACAACAGAATAACGTGGCGTTAGCTGCAACTTTTGTGACATTTTTCGATTCGAATCATTTTAATATTCAATTAGCTCTACCGAAGAGTTTAGATAACGAACCGGAAATGCTAATCAATCGTTCGATGAAAACCGACGATGATGACGATGACGATGAAACGAATAGTGACGACGAACAACACGAACGTGTCTTCGCACAAGTTCTTCAAAGTGCTCGACGTATCGATCAAACACGTTATGAAAACATCAAAAAACGTCAACTATCCACCGATGACAATTCGTCTCCATCAACTAAATCCGAACCACAACAACAACAACAACGTTACACATGTAACGAATGTTCGAAAACGTTTCTCAATCGAACAAGTCTCGTTCGACATTGTCATCGTCAACACGATCAACATCGTCAAGTGAAATCAACCAAAACCACCATTCGGCCCGGTCAAACAACGCCGAATCCGCTCGGTCGTGGTCGTCACGCGACTGACACATCATCGCTCAGTTGTTGTTCGATTAATTTCGTTCTTTCGACTGACTTTCAACGTGAACAATTCCAACAATTGTATCTTCAAAAAACACAACACACAATCGATAAATTAATCGAACATTACCCATTCTATTCAGCCGTCTACGATCAAGATCAAACTCTCGATACGAACGAAAATCATCCGATTCTGAATTCAATTCTTCAAACACACGAATTCGGCGTGACTTTCTACGATCTATATCAGCAAATTAAAAGTCAACTAACATTCTCTCAATTTGCTCAACAATTGAACGAGTTCGTTCGACGTGGTCTCGTCATTGCTGCCGGTTGTCGAACACGAGTTTTCGTTCATCGAAAACATGCTCGATCATGGTTGATCTATTCGATACGTTTTCGACAACACGACAATAATAATAATCTTGAAACTTTATTAACAAGTGCGTTTGTCGATTCAACACCAGCGACAACGATTGAAATCGAAATTACTCAAGACAAACGTTTCGATAGTCAATTTATCAAAGATCAATTCGAACGAATTGTTTTTGTTCCTCGTCCATGGAAATCAACAGATGGCTCGATAAATTATACTGTTCTACAACGTATGATGGAATCGATTCTCTTGTTTATTATCGATCATCCCGGTATTAATCTCGAATATCTTTATGAACATTACAAATGTGTTCTTCAGCCGGTTGCTATCGATGATTGTATCGAATTATTTCAACAGATGAATTGCTTAGAAACTGTTCAAGTTGCACGAAAACGAACAGTAGAAAATCTTATTAATCTTTATTCGAATGAAAATTCCGACGATGATGATGATAATGAAAAGAAAATCGAAGACGTTCAAGTTGATCAAACAAATGATCTCGAACGAATCGTTTTCAAAACATTTTTTAATTATCAACAAACAACATTGTATTGTTTTCCAACGTATGATTGTCTAACGAAATTTGGTGTTTCATTTCCTTCAACATTAATTAATCAACAGCGAGGCATCGATCGAATGCCGTTTCCTAGTTATTAAACATGAACCTGTGATGATTTCTTGTTTGTCTGTTTTTGTCGAACATCTTAATTTGTGTGTACGTTCTAGTACATTGAATAAAAATCGAACATTTTTTTTGTCTTCTTTGATAATTATTTTCATCTTGAATTCATCTCATCTGGAAAGAGTTGCTTGACATCTGCAAGGAGAGTATCAATTAAATGTATTGATTCGCTCATCGAAAAGAGAGAGAACGACTTATGTACGGAATGGAAAATGTTGAAACCTTATGAAAAAAAAAACGGAGGCATGTTAACATGCGTCTATTTGCACGTCGTTTTTTTTCTTCTTTCTCCGTCTTTTCTTGTATTTGACACATTCGAATTATAATCGTCATTAGTTCCATTTTTTTTCTTCCTTGTTCTCTCCTCGTTTGCTAGACTTTGACTTTACTTGAGGAAAAGAAAAGAAAAACTTTTTTCCTCTATCTAAAAAGAGAAATGAAGAAGAAAAAAACGTTCTGACGTTGTTTTTTCTCCTCTCTCTCTCTTTCATTTTTTTATATTGAAAAAAAGTCCTACAAACACGTTCATCAAAATCAGTCTTACATGACATTTTTCTTTCAATATGATGTAAGCAAATGTTTTTTTTTCTTCTTATTCATTCTTATATGTTTTGATCAAAACTCAAATGTTGTTAACTCATCTTCCGTTACGATCGTTCCCTTTAAGAGAGAAAATAATCGGAACTACTTAGAACGAATTAACATTTTCTTCTCGGTGATACCACTCAAATTCGATTATTCGGATTTTAATTTCAATACAGTAGACTCCATCGTCTCCTTAGAGAATAGCTTCATCATCATCATCATCTATTCTCAGATAGGATTTTCTAATCCTAAAACGGAATAGAAAACATCGTTTCTCTCTCTCTCTTTCTCGTTTTTAATTCTAAATTATATTTAATAAAAATTAAGATTGATAAGAGAATATTCTAATAACTAATATTATGAGAAACCACATTTTCTTTTATGATGACGTCGAAAAACACAGAGTTAGACTAATATGTATGTCGTTTTTTCTCTTCATTTAACCGATAAATTGCGCCATCTGTATGAATAATATTCTATTCTTTCAAAGCCAAAGCTCACGGCTTTTTATTTATTAAACAGATGGTTGAAATTAAAATACATATTATTGTGCATTTATTTATCTTGCTATGCAAAAAGTAATTGTTATTGGTTCGTATTCGCAATTGATTGATCAGTGAAGCGTTTTACTTGTTTATATATTTTTTATTCGTTCTCGTCCATTTCTAGTTTGAAAAAGAACAAGCTTCTTTTTTTCCTTCTTCTTCTTCTTCTTTTTCTTCGTCTTTCTCATTTTTAGTTTTGAATTAGTTCTTCTCTCAAAACGGAAGTAAAGGTTTCCAAAAAACCAGAATTCTCCGCGTTGTTTATTTTCGATATGCAAATACGTTTCTTTTCTTTTCTTTTTTTCCGTTGTTCGTCGTTTCTGTCCTTGAAAATCATTGAATCTCTATGTTTAATATCCATTAACACATATTCATTGAAAGAACAACATTTCTCTTTTATTTTATCCGTCGTATCGATTTTTAAGACAAATAACAACAACAACAAAGATACATTATTTTGCTTGTCGGGTTCTTTTCTTTTCTTTTCTTTTCTTTTTTTTGCTTCGTTTTTTTCCTCTATTAATATCTAAATATTGTTGATGGGTAGGAGAAGAGAACGACAGTTCGCACTCATTCAGTCCCTTGTCGTTGATGTGTAAAAAAAAAGAAAGAAAGAAAGCAAAACGTTTGCTGCTTTGAATACACATGCTTCTATAACAACAATAACAGAATCGTCGTCGATGCAAAAATACACGCAAGTACAAAAAGAAAGAAAGCTTATTACTTTCCTTCTTTTTATCCAACGGCAAGACAAAAAAGAAAGAAAGAAGGAATGAATTTTTTTCCTTCTTCTTCTTCGCTTGTGTTCTATCTCGTCGACATGCCGTGCACATAAATATATTTTTCAACAGAAAAGAAGAAAAAAAAGAACATCGTTTCGTGGCCATGTAAGAGAAAAAAAATGAGAGAGAGAGAGAGAGAGATAGAGAATGCAGGAAATCTATTTCATGCCCCAATGGACGGTATGTGGTTCTACACGGTTCTTCTTTTTTCTCGTTTTTTTTTTCTTTCGCGAATAAAGGTCGATACGTACAGGTGAAAAACTAAACTGTCAAGGATAGATCATATTTCGTTTTTTAGATATTGTCAAATTATCTTGTCATGCTAATGATTGAACAAAGAAATTCATTGACAAGTTTATTATCATCCTGATAGAATAGTTCGTTTTTTTCTTTTGTTTATTGTTTCGAAATGGCAACAACAACAACATCAGCAAATGCTGCTGCTAATTCCTCTTCATCCACAAAAACATCAAATCTATCATCATCACCACCATCATCATCATCGATTGATGCTAATCTACCAATGCCAACTGGTGAACGTGTTATAAAAAGTAGAATTTCTCGAAGAATGTCTTTTCATTGTGCGACGTGCACGTCTCGTTTCTAGACATTCCGTGTCCACCAAATACACGTATGACAGCTTATGATGTTTTTGATTCCCGTGGTAAACCTCGTGTTGATGTTTTAAAAACGCATTTCATAGCCGAGGGACGTGTAACTGAAGATGTAGCACTTAAAATAATTGAAGATGGTGCAAAACTTCTACGACAAGAAAAAACTATGATCGATGTTGAAGCACCAATAACCGGTAGAAACAAAACAAAACAAAGAAAAAGACAAAATAATTTTCATATTGTTTTTGTTGTTTCGATAGTTTGTGGTGATGTTCATGGACAATATTATGATCTAATGAAGTTATTCGAAGTTGGAGGATCACCAGCCACAACTCGATATTTATTTCTAGGTGATTATGTCGATCGAGGATATTTTAGCATTGAAGTATGTGAAGAGAATTTCAGTTTTGATATATATTCTAAATACATATTTTAGTGTGTTTTATATCTTTGGTCAATGAAAATTCTCTATCCGACAACATTTTTTCTTCTCCGTGGAAATCATGAATGTAGACATTTAACTGAATATTTTACTTTTAAAACCGAATGTAAAATCAAGTATACCGAACGTGTTTATAATGCATGCATGGAAGCATTCGATTGTTTACCACTTGGTAAAAGATATACATCTACGAAATATGTCAAATTAACTTTTGTTTATTTGTTTGTTTCAGCTGCATTAATGAACGGACAATTTCTATGTGTACATGGAGGATTATCTCCGGAAATTCACACACTTGATGATATTAAAAGACTTGATCGATTCAAAGAACCGCCCCCTTACGGACCCATGTGTGATTTATTATGGTAGAAATAATCGTGTTTTGTTTCTTTTTTGAATTTCAACTAAATTCTGCTTCTTCAGGTCCGATCCGTTGGAAGATTATGGTTCCGAGAGAACTACTGAACAGTACAGTCACAATACCGTGCGAGGATGTTCCTATTTTTATAGTTATGCTGCGTGTTGTGATTTTCTACAAAATAATCAATTATTATCTATTATTCGTGCTCATGAAGCCCAAGATGCGGGGTAAAATTTTCTTCTTTTCTCGTTCTTATTCATTGTTTGATTGATCTTTTAGTTATCGTATGTATAAAAAATGTCAAAGCACTGGTTTTCCAAGTTTAATCACAATATTTTCTGCTCCAAACTATCTCGATGTTTATAATAATAAAGCTGCTATTTTAAAATATGAAAATAATGTCATGAATATTCGACAATTTAATTGTTCACCTCATCCATATTGGTTACCGAATTTCATGGATGTATTTACATGGAGTTTACCATTTGTTGGCGAGAAAGGTTTCGATTGAAATCACAATTGTTGTTGTTTTTTAAATCTATCTATCGATTGATTTTAGTTACTGAAATGCTTGCCAATACATTGAATATTTGTTCCGATGAAGAACTAGGCAAAGATGACGCACCAACTGATGATAGTATGTTGACAGTGAAAATTTTTAATTTATGTTTGTCTTTTCTTTTTCTTTTTTTGCTCTAGCTGATATGTCAAACGAAGGTAAATTATCTTGTTTGACAGATGAATTCATAGCTAATTGACGTTTTTTTTGTTTCTTCTAGCTGCACTAGCTGCACGTAAAGAAGTGATACGAAATAAAGTACGAGCCGTTGGCAAAATGGTTCGATATTTTGCAACATTAAGGTACAACAACAAAAAAAAGCACTTTTGACTTCAAAGATTAATTCTTATTGATTGATTTTTACAGAGAACAAAGCGAAGATATTGTAACATTAAAAGGTTTAACCCCTGGTGGTATTTTACCATTAGGTACACTCGAAGGTGGAAAGACAGCTATTGAACAAGGTAATTCGAATAAAACGAAATGAAAGTTTCATATTGATTCATTCTTGTTTAGCTAAAGAATTTATTGCAAATAAAAAGAAGATTTCATTCGAAGAAGCCAAACGTTTAGATAAAAACAATGAAAGTATGCCACCTTGGCAACAACTCAATCCATCAACAACAGCATCATCATCATCCGGTCTCGGTTCAAGTGGTAGTGCATCACCTCGTTCGCCTAATACAGCTTCGAACGATCCAACAGGAAATTTATTCATGGATTCAACTAATACAAATTGTAATGGTAACGATAAAACATCTGGAAAACCAGCCAATTCACCTAACCGAACGAAGTGAAACCAAATACACACACAAAACAAAACAAAACAAAACAAGAGAGATTTGTCTTTTTATCTAATAGTCTTCTTTTCTCATTTATTTTTCAATGTGAATTATTTGCATTCACTGATATGGGCATGTTGATATCGTCATCAGCAATTCCATTTTTTTTCTTCATTTTTTCTTTTTTGTAAAAAAACCAGTCGCGACAGACTAGATTTCTTTCGTTTTAACTATATCCATGCATGTCGAAAATCTTTTTTGTTCTTTTTTTTCTTCTTTTTTTCGTGATAAAAACTAAGAACTTTTCTTTTTCTTCTTCTTCTTCATTTGTCGTCGAGAAAAACCTTTCTCTCGTTGTATTAACTATGTTTTTCTTCTTCTTCTTAAATGTTGTCCTGCGCGCAATGCTTATGTCCGCGTTTTTCTTTGGCTTCATACTTTCCACTTTTTTTTCTCTTTTCTCTATTCGTTTGTTTGTTCGTTGTGAGCGATTGAAATTCCTATACAGTTTTTTTTTCTCTCTGTGGTAAAGCAAAAGACAACATGACGACAATAAGTATATGAGAAATTTTGTTGTTCCAAAAAAAAACACAAACACAATCGAACTCTACTATTTCTTTTCCTTTCGTCGAACTCATTGCAAAAGTCTTGAACTAATCCTTTCTAAATATATCTCCATTTACTTTTACATTCACAGCAAGTTGTTTATTAACAAAATTAAAGAAAAAACAGGAACATGTCATTTGCATTACTCTTGATTTTCTATCTCCAAAATGACATAGTTCAGTTAAATACGAACGTGTATTGATACGACGAATACTGATTGAAGATTATTATTATTATTTTGTTTTAAAAAAGAAAATAAATAAACAAAAAAAGAGAGATTGATATTAATGACATTCAGTTATTGTCGATACCATGTTGCCTTGACGACGTGTAACTGTTTTACAACTTTGAGATTTACTGGTTGAATGTATATGAATATTACCGGCAAAACCATCGAATATTGACCCGCCTTCACTTGGATCGCCGACATTAGAACCGAATCCAAATCCTTCATCATCATCGAACAATGATCCGAAATCAAAGCCGCTGAAAAAATCACTTTGATGAGCTTGTTGATGAGCTCTTTGATGTGCTTGTTGATGTGCTCGTTGATGTGCATCGTGATGAGCTTGATGAAAACGTGCTGATGCAGCGTCGAATTCTTTAAAGAAATCGTTCATATTAAAATGAAAACCCTGAAAACCATGGCCACCATGTTGACCCGAAGATGTGAACGATTGATGTCCCTGTGCATCGTATTGTCGACGTTTGTCCGGATTGCCGAGCACATCGTACGCTTCAGCGATCGTACGAAATGTTTCTTCGGCGTTTGGATCTTTGTTTTTATCGGGATGATATTTCAAAGCTAAACGAAACAATTTTCTAATTGTTTAACTATGAAATGTGAGCTTCTTTATTTTTCCAACCTAATTGACGAAATTTTCGTTTGATTTCTTTTTCACTTGCGTCTTTTTTAACGCCGAGAATTTCATAATAATCTTTCGCAGCAATAACTGCTAAGCAAACGATGATTGCTAACGATCGTAGCCACGTATTCACTTGCATTTTATTCGTTTCAATTCAATAATTTTGCTATGATACACATATTTTTCTCTCTCATGATGTTGCTCGACACAATTGGTATTACCTTTAGCTAATCAAATAAGGTCTTGCACTCTCGAGACATCTATCGTGGTTATCCTCTCGAGTGATGTCATTTTCTTTTACTTTGACTCATTGTCTGGGTGTATGTATATATACTCCTTCGAGATTCTTCTTTCTTACGTCAGTCAATCACGAAAACTACTATGCCTCAACAAAGCGAAAAATATTTCGACGAATTCGTTTCGGATATTGATTATTCCGAAGCACAAACGATTCTTAATTTAACCATTGCCAAACAACGACAACGTCAAGTAAATCTTTCGAAACGTTTACTTTTAAAACGAACATATGTACACGTATGTCAATTATTAGACTCTGAATGCATAGTTAAAAAATCTCTTCCATTAGCAATAATCGATACTAATAAACGAAAATTATCGATTGATACCACGAATGATCAATCTCAAGCGAAAAAATTTCGACAAACATTGGACAATGGCATTCAACAGTTTCTTCAAGAACTCAATTCAATCAAAGTACCAGCAAGGTATTGACAAAATAATAAATACATTGACATTGATTATCTACACGCTAAGAACTTTAGTGATGAATATCAATTGTTTCGAAGATTTGATCTCGGTGTGTAAGTTGTTCATTTGTTGCCGTTCTTTTCTGTTTTTGTTTTCTTCATCAGATATATATTTTATAGTACGAAATAAAAACAAGGCAGTGTGCCACAAAAAGAAAATTGTTTAATTAAGTAAAAACTTATTTAAAATTATCTTGAATGTGTACTCCTAGAACATGTTTATTAATTGTATTCGACTGTTGACAGTAGAAAATGGCAATGTTTTCTTTTTGAGAACTAATCTAATTAGGAAATAACAAATTCGATGATATGATTTTCTTTTCTTTTTATGTATTTACATAATCGAAAGAAAATCGAACGACTTCTTAAATATTCCGAATGTCGTTTCGAATTAAGGCAACAGATTGATTCGATGGGACGAACTATTCTTCGTCTTGTGTCTTCTATACTAAGTAGACTAAATGCCGACAGCTAAATGCGAGCATCCATTTCTTTCTTTTTTCTGTGGTGGTTGTTGTTGTCGTTATTATTATTATTATTATATTTCTCAGTAAGTAATTTTAATGATTATTATTTTTAGTTAGTTTTTCTTGATTGTGCATTGACTGGAATCAAAATTAAAATTCAATGGACTTGATTTTTCTGTCTCATAGAAGAAGAAGAAGCAAAAAAACGTCGAAATTCATCGATAAGTAATCTCTTGTTGTCGATTAACATCTTGAAAATGTATAATATAGCTATTTACAGACAGACACACATCAATTCGATTGGTAATATCCTTGATTGAATGTCAATGTTATTTTATCGGCAATAATCGCTCGAATAAATAAACAAGATATTCGATATAGCTTTTTTTTCAATTTTCATACCAAAACTATTTCCTCGTTCGATCAAATGTCAATACAAAACAACTGTTTCTTTGCCGTTTTTTTTTTTCGATCTATTTACATAACATTGAACTGACACTAGATTGCAGCTGTCAAATTTAATGAGCCTAGTTAAAATATGTTTTAATAAGCTCGACTTATCTAGAAAACAAAAAAAGGAAACTCTCTCGTTTTTCTTTTCTTCCTTCGTTTTATTTAAACTATTCCCATATGTCAATGACTTCGGTTACGTTTCTAATAAAAACAAAATTAACGTTGTTCGAAAATCTCGAGAGAAAACAAGCAGAAAAGAAAAATAACAAACATTAAATTTGATCAGATCGACAGATAAATAGATCGACAAAAGACAAATCGAAGAAGTTAGAAAAAATGTAATGTACAGAGTGTGACATTGACTTATCATCGGAACAATTACCGAAACACATTGAAACTATCACTAGAATTGTGATTACATCATTGATTTTCCAGTTTTCTTTTTTTTGCTGGTATTGTATATGTGTTGCATGTGTTTGTTGATTATCAAATGTCTTAGAGAATTAGTCGAGCATTGAGATCGATCGAGTGATAGTAAAAAAAACAGAGAACGAAATTCGTTTGCGTTTTTTATTTGCTTCTTGTTTCTTAATATTCTAGATGATGATGAGAATGAGGAGGAGGAGGAGGAGAAGAAGACGAGGAAAGAAGAGAAGAAGGAAAAAAGGAAGAAACAAATAAATGACAATAATACTTCGAGGAACATACAAACAATATTTTGTTGCGTGCACACGCGTACTAGAATTTTCACTGATGTTTGTATTTGTTGGACAGTTAATTAACAGAATGAGAAAGAGCAAGAAAAATGTTATTCAACTTCAGTTTTTTTTTGTGTATGTGTTGTTGTAATAGTTGTTCGTACATGCTCCGTTAATTGATCAATATCTTGTTGTTGTTCTCTTTTTTTTTTCTTCGGTTTTTTTTCCATACAATGTCGAATCAAGTCACAATCTATCTATCTATCTATCTATCTATTCATTGTTGAAAGATGTGTATATGACCTTGACATCCTCTATTGCTTTTACATATATATCTATCTATCAAGAGAAGAAATAAACTATAACAAGACCTCAATCTATTGTCACTCGGTATCGGAAAAAGAAAGCGAACCCTTGTTAGATACAGTATTATTTCGAAGCAAGAAAAAAAAATCATCATCATTAATACATGACAGTCGACGCGTTACTAACAAATATTGATTGAAAACGACAATTTCTCTTCAGACGTTTGATTTTCTTCTGATGCTCTCAGCAAACAAGAAAGACGAATTCATCATTCTTGGTTCGCTTCTCTTTTATGTACATTCTTTTCTCATCTTCATCATCATCATTATTATTGACATTCTTGGTATCTATGGATAAGACCATTTTCTTCGTCGTTTTCTTTTTCCCTGGTCAAAGTAACCGTCGATAGAATGTATACATATTAATAATATCTATCGCAAATATACCAGAGTAGAAACATTATATAGAAAATCTTCGCTCGTTTTTTGCCAATTGATATTATTTCGACATTTAGCAAAAAAAAAACGACTATATAATATCTCTCTGAAATTCTAGGATTTCCTCATCGTCTTTCTTTTTTCTCTTTCCTTCTGTTGTTATCTTTTATCATCATCATCACTCTTAACAATATGTTCTTGTCATTTATATACAATTAGGTAAAAAACAAACGCTAGAACGGTATATCGATTACTACGATATTGGTGAAACAAAAAAACAGTCGTCATATTTTCTTTTTGTTTTTCTTGTCTGATGCGACATTCTAATTGGAAAAACCCTAAACAGCATGAGATCAGCTTTGTTTTCTCGAGAATTACAGATATAAATATCTATATATATATATCGAGTCTCGTTTGCATTCTGACACAAATTGTTTGCTTTCTTGTTTTATGTATATTTGATTGTTTATTGGCTTGAGTGTATATTTTAGTCAAATAAGACTATGAATTCGATTCGACGAGTGTGAAATATGAAGTAATAGTAGTAGCAAACGAGATAATCCCCTGGTGAACACCAATAAGAGAAACTAGGAAAGGAAGAGAGAGAGAGAGAGAAAGAGAAACACTAAGATAAGCAGATAATATGAAAAGCGAAGGAAGGAAAAAGTTTTCTTCTTCTTCTTTTTTTCCTAAGAAAAAAACAAGAAGCAGAAAACCGTGAGGTAAGTACTTGGTTTTATTTGCTTGTTGTGCGCGGGAGATAGACTTTATTGTGATTGTCTATAATTGAATCGGCATGAAATTGTACGATTCATGAATGAAATTGATTGAATTCTCGATCGACTTGATTAATTTTTACCGTAGAGTTAACGTTGAAAAACTTTTTCTATTTTTTTAATATAGAGAATTCTCTTATTCTCTCGCGCTCTCTCTCTCTCTCGCCTGTTTTTCTTCTCTCGTCTTTTTTCCTCAACTCACTGCAACGATGTGTTTCTCTGCTGTTGTTCCGGATGAAGCTAAATTTCCTCTTTTGATATTATAAAAAAAAAAACTAGAAGACAAAAGTGCCTATAATACTTCGACTATACTGTTCAATGTCTTCCTTCTCATTATTATCATTATTATAGTTGTTTCTTTAGGATGTAAGCCTGTTTGTCATCTTGATCTCGCTCATTTGTGATGCATCCGTGTCGTTATTTCACATCACCAATGCGTCTTATTTTATTGATATTAATTATCACACCATTATCTATTCATGCGCTCGCAGATTTCAATCAAACCAATCCAACATGTGCCAAAATTCGTACGAATTGCTCATCACAAGACGGACTTATCATACCTCTTTGGCAGCCTCAACATGGCATATCATTAGGCGATCGTATAGCACGAGCTGTTGTTTATTTATTCGTTTTAATTTATTTATTTATGGGTGTGGCCATTATATCCGATCGATTCATGGCATCAATCGAAGTCATAACATCTCAAAAACGTGAAATCCGTAAAAAGAATCCCGATGGAACAGTGTCAGTGACGACCGTCGCTATATGGAATGAAACTGTTTCGAATTTGACTCTCATGGCTTTGGGTTCGTCGGCGCCTGAAATTCTTCTTTCAATCATTGAAGTTGTTGGTAAAAATTTCCAAAGTGGCGAACTCGGTCCAGGCACAATCGTTGGTTCGGCTGCGTTTAATCTTTTTGTTATTATTGCTATTTGTATTGTTTCTATTCCATCCGGTGAAATACGTCGCATACGACATCAACGTGTATTCTTTGTTACAACAGCTTGGTCGATATTCGCCTACATATGGTTATGGGCTATAGTTGCAAAAATCTCTCCAGGTTATATCGATGTCTGGGAAGGCACATTGACATTTCTTTTCTTTCCATTGACTGTCATATCGGCGTATTTTGTCGACACGAAAGTTGGCCAATTCATACGTATACGTATAACAGCACAGAAACGCGTCTCACTACTTGACAATCATGGTAATCTACCATCGCCAATTAATATCGATGATCACGAGCAAAAAGGTATGCTCGATGGACAAATGAAAACATCGGCAGCACCGAGTACAAGTGATTTGCTTCGAAAGAAAACAAGTAGCATTATGATGGGCAGTCTGTTGGAACAATTAGGCGGCTCTTCAACGGCACTTAATGAAACAACTCTCACAGATCAAATTGAAGCTCAACGACGACAAGAATTCATCGACATTTGGAAGGATCTTCGTAAACAATATCCGAATCATGATATGCATACATTGAATGAAATGGCTGCAATTGAAATGATGAATCGCGTGCCGAAATCTCGAGGTAGAGGATTGAATCATTTCTTCTTTTTTTTCTGATGTTGTTGTTGTTGTTGTTGTTTCAAGCGTACTATCGAATACAAGCGAATAAACGATTCGGTGGCGGAGGTGGAAATGTTAAAAAGAAACTCTTAGAAAAGTTAAATGAACCGGATAAATTAACCTCACAAGATAAACAAGCGTCAGCCACCGACTTAACTTCACATATAAGTAAGATCCGGTTCGAACCTAATCATTATACGGTCTTGGAAAGTGCCGGCTATGCAACATTGAATGTTGTACGTACGGATGGCAATCTAAGAAATACAGTCTATGTCGATTATGCAACTGAAGATGGTACGGCAACACATGGCGCTGATTATGAGCCTGCTGAAGGTACATTGATTTTTTATCCGAATGAAACAGAAAAACAGATTCAAGTGAAAATTATCGATGATGATATATTCGAAGAAGGTAAATATCGTCACTGTGTGTGCTCTTCTTGTTTCTCATGAAATCTGTTCTCTAGACGAACATTTCTCGGTTAAATTGAGCAATTTAAAAATTAAAGATAATCAAGGTCGATTAACGCCGGGCGCGTTTGACAAGACCGTGCAATTAGTTGAACCGTCGACAGCTGTCGTTATGATTATTGATGATGATCATTCGGGTTTATTTGTGTTTGATGTCGAAGAAAAATCGATTGTCGAATCAGATCGATTCGCTGAAATCCGAGTTGTGCGTACGTCAGGTGCACGAGGACGTGTACGAGTACCATTTACAACCGAAGATGAAACGGCTGTACATGAAAGAGATTATTTGACAACAAATGGTGAAGTTATTTTCGAAAACAATGAGAACGAGTAAGTCGTTTTTTTGTCTGCTTTTGTGTGCAGAGAAAAAGGAAATAGATTTCAATGTCAATATACAAAAAAAGAAAGAAAGAAACTACATCGGACGTCGATCGACTAATTGCATTCTTACTTTCTAACACTTGCTGCTGCTGCTACTTTGCCGATACAAATCAAAGAAATAAATCATTTGAAGACTGCATTAGAACTGCTAGATGACGGGATAGTTATTGAAACGATCGGAGAAAGACAAATGCAAGTTGATTAGAACCTTGAATTAAAGATTGATGAACGTATTATTAAATCAACGAGAATTTTTCTTCGACACATCGTTTATCTCTGTTATTTTAAATTAGCATATTCATTCATCATAAAAAAAGCATTTGTTTGCATAATTAGGAAGACAATATCAATTGAAATTGTCGATCGTGATCAATATCAACGGAATGAAAGTTTTCTTGTTCGCTTAGGCGAACCGACATTAATTCGAGAGAATGAAGATTTTGATGAATCTCGTATGTCATTGATCTACTTTTATTATCAATGACTAATTAGGCTTATTTTTCTTCTTTTTTCTAGCAATGACAGAAGAAGAAAAATTAGTTGCTGATTTAGGCAAACCGAAATTAGGCGAACGAAATCTTATTCGTATTCATATACGTGAAAGCAAAGAATTTAAAGTAGACAAATTGATTTGAGTTTTTGTTTTTCAAAATGAAATCTATTTTGTTGTTTCGTTTCTCAAGAATGCAATCGACAAAGCTTTATATAAAGCAAATACGGCAATTCTTGTCGGTACATCGACATGGCTCGAACAATTCAAACAAGCATTCAGTGTTAAAGGTTAATTAAATAGGAAAAAAAAAGCAGATATTCTAAAAAAAGACTGAAACTTTATAGAGGATGATGATGATAATGTTGTCGAATCCGGCGAAGATAACGAAGACGTTAATCAACCAGCAACATGTAAAGATTATATGTTGCATTTCATCTCGTTTTTCTGGAAGTTTTTATTTGCGTTTGTTCCACCAACAAGTAGAACGAGAAGTTTCTTTTTTTTAATTAAAAAAAGAAATGTCATTGACTAGGCATTGCTGGTGGTTGGGTGTGCTTTTTTGTTTCAATATTAATCATTGGTATGCTAACCGCAGTCATTGGTGATGTTGCAACACATGTAAATACATTTTTTTTAATTTTTCTAAAATTCTTCATATCTGCCGGCTGTAGTTCGGTTGCACGATCGGTTTAACAGACACAATGACAGCTATTGCATTTGTCGCTCTTGGAACATCTCTACCAGGTGGGTAGATTCATTTGAATAATCGATATGAAAACTCGTTTCTTTTTTTTTTCGTTTATGAAGATACATTTGCATCGAAAGTTGCAGCTGAACACGACAAATATGCTGATAGTTCAATTGGAAATGTGAATGGTTCGAATGCTGTTAATGTTTTTCTTGGTATTGGCTTGCCATGGGCGATGTCAGCTTGGTATCATTATTTTAATCAAACAAGATTCGAAGTTACACCGGGCTCGTTATCATTCAGTGTGACTCTATTTTGTACATTTGCAGCTGTCGGTATTGTTATTCTTCTCATTCGACGGTTGAGTATATTCGGTGGCGGTGAACTTGGCGGCCCATTAAAATATCGTCTTATATCAAGTTTTCTATTTCTTTTACTTTGGATTGTTTATTTAGTTTTAAGTGGACTTGAAAATTATTGTCATATTAATGTGTAACAAACATACATATTCACGTCTCTCTCTCTCTCTCTCTAATTTTTTTTCTCTGTTGATTTGTCACTATGTGTGTGTGTGTGTGCGTTTTGGTCTCCTAATAATAATAATAATATAATAGAACAGAAGAGAACAATGCATTAAAGAGTTTTTTTTTTATTATTATGACAACATATTATTAATCAAAGTAATAAACATTGTTGTTTATCTCGAAAGGGATTATCTTTCGGAGATTGAAAACCCGTGACTAATGGATCGTTGGTTTGATGGTCGGTTATATACCGAACAAGATCTTTACAGACGATTGAAACTTTCGTACGTTCACGTTGAGCATCTTCACGAAGTTGTTCACATAGACGACGTTGAGTTAAATACGCTGTTTGAGTATTATCTTTTCGAAGACAAAAAAAAAACATCTTCAAATTTGTGGTTTTTGCTTTGTAATTAACTTACATTCGGGCGCATAGGAACGTGATGATGTAAAATTATCTGATATTCCACGGTTCGGTATTGAATCGCGTTTTACAATCGGATTAACCGGTGGTGCAGACATAGAAGATTTTAGTTGATGAGAAGAAGAAGAAGAAAAAGAAAACACGCAAGTTACTCTTCTGTGAATAGAAGAAGAAAAAAATGAACGCAAAATGCTCATGTCAGAATCTCGAGATTTTCTTTTTCTTCTTCCTCTTCTGTAGCGAAGGTATTAGAATAAGTAATTTTCTCTTCTACACACACACACACACACACACGATATGAATAAACTTTATTAGCATATCTTCTCATCAAATTCAATTACGAAACAATCTCAATTTGATTTGTTTGTCGACTTTTTTCCATAGGCGGAAATCCGACTTAGTCTTCATACAGATACTAGCGGACGTGCCAGCTACAAATCAAGATACTTTGCTGGTGTCGTCTACCTTGATTTCTAGCTGGTACGTCCGATAGTTAAAATAGATGCATGAACAGAGAAAGAGTACTTGAAATGTTGAATGTGTAAGTGTGTGTTTTTTTATTAGTTTTTTTTAAACACAATGAGCAACAAACAGAAAAGAGAAAGAACAAATGAATGAATGAATGAATAAGTATGTTATGTATGACTAGAGAAGAGATTCATATTTCTGTACATCTAATATTCGTATATTGATAATAAGAAAACAACCGAACTCTTTTTGCTTTAGGGTCATTTTAGACAAAAATCTAAAAACAAATAAACAAATAACTCAATGGAACAAGTTAAGTTTGTGGTGGAGCTTGTTGGTATTGTCCTTGAGGTGGATAAGGTGCGTATTGTTGTGGTTGCATCATTCTTGGCTGATTTGGCCATTGTTGTTGTTGTTGTTGATAGTACATCGATTGATTTGCGTTCGGATAGTTGTTGTACGCCATTGGTTGTTGTTGTTGTTGGTTGGAAACAAGATTTTGCGTGTTCGTTGTTTGTGATGGTGAATTGGATGTCGATGGTTTTGGCGAGGTCGATGGTTGCTGAGTGTTCGAAGGTGAATTCGATTTCGGAGGGACGGACATACCGGGATCTAAATTAATTAATGAAGAAAATAAGCAAATTGATTGAAAAATGATGAGATTTTACTTTGTTGTTGATGATACATTGGATAATGAGGTGGTTGCTGAGGCATAGTGCCATTGGGATGATGTCCGTATCCGTTTTGCTGCATGGGATAGGCTTGTTGTTGCGACATGTATGGTTGTTGGTAGTTCGACTGTGTTTGATCGATAGTCGAGCCGTTGATTGGTCGATAGGGTCGTTGTTGAGGCATCGAAGGTGGTTGAGGTGTTGGTGTTTTGTTTTGAGGTGAAACAGAGGATGTCATAGGCACTGAGGGCGAGGGCGACGGAACCGAACCGGCTGGTGAACGTTGTTGTGGTTGTTGAGTGGACGATGTGTTCGGCGGGGGATAGAGACTATTCGTTGGATTTGTATGTGGACTTTTGTTTAGATTTGAAGGCGGGATGTTCGTTGGCACGGGACTGTTGGTTTGCGTTCGATACACTTGAAAAGAAAAGTTTTTTGAAAAGAAATTTTAAAAAAAATGTGTTTTGGCGTACTCGAGTCCGATGTTGAGGGCATTATTGGCATCATCGGTTGTTGAGATGATTGAATAAATGCATCTGGTGGCTAGAGAAATGAAATTTATCGACTTTCTTTTGTTTTTTTTTATAAGCGAATCTGATTTACTGGCAGAGTATTTGGATGATGCGTTTGTGACATATCGAACTGTGTTAGATACGTCAAATTTCGATGTAAAGTTCGTTGATAACTAGAAGAACAACGATAACTATGGAATTTTCAAATGGATTTCTTACTCGAGACATTCGATTTGTCGGCCTTTGGCTTGTAAATCAAGAATTAATGATATTAATTGAGAATTTTCATCTAATAACTGCAAAGAGAAAGCAATGAGAGATTATTTGAATAGATGGTCAAGTCTACTTTTTGTATGGATGGTTTTTGTTGTTGAGGCATAGGTGCCATTTGTTGTTGAGTATACATTGTTGAAATCATGCGCAAATAAGACAGATTAAAATAATAATAAAAACAACAACAATAAGCAACAGAAGCTGAAGAAGAAGAAGAAGAAGTTCAAAAGGAAAAGAAAGACATGAATGATGTACCAATAGGAAGATGACGAAATTTCAATGTCAAAAACAAAAATAAATAATTCGAAAATTTCTTGAAACTATTTCTCGAAAGTAAAATCTCTTTTACAAGATCGAATTGTTGTCGATTATTTATAGATGTCGCTAATTTATCCCTCTCATAGAAACAAAAACTATACTTGTTTAGATTTTTTTTTCATGCAATGAGAATGTCTCTTCTTCGTCTACGAATACCGTTTTACTCACAAATTTGTTCACGTATTCATACAAATATTCTCAAGCCCTATCCAAGTTATGTCGAACGGCAAGTTGAAATTCAAATAAATACATCATCAGGCGATGAATACATGCAAATCGATCGTGAAACCGATGTTCATGTCGCCTCACCAGCAACATTCATTCGTACGACAGCCAATTACATTGATACGAATCCATTGGGAGATAAAAATCAACCGATTGTTCTACTTGTTCATGGTTATCCGGGCACATTTGAATCGACGAAAAATCTGATTGAAGAATTTCAAAAACGAAACTATCGATGCATTGCACCGGATATGCCCTGTTCGTTTTCGTTTTGATTTGAGATTTATGAGCGAAGAGGATTTGTTTAGATTGTGGTCAAACAAAAATGCCACTGTGGAGCGGATTAATTTGGAGAAATTCGATTTTTCTACGCGCTCGATTTCTCGGTGAATTACTGAAAACAGCTATGGGAACTAAACTAACGTAAACAATTGATTGAATTCGTTGTTTTTGATTTGTCATATCTTTCAGACCGATTCATACAGTTGTTGGTTTTCATGAGAATTCCTATGCGTTAATGTCAATGATTGATCAGTACGAATATCTACGTTGTAAATCATTGATTATGATCAATCCAACACCGAGAAAACTCGTTCGGTAGAGACTAATTTCTGCAAAAAAATCGAATTATTTTTATTTTATTTCTGTTAAAAAGTTTCCTTCCGTTAGCAAAATTTGCGTTCGATTTCGGACGTTTACCTTTACATTGGCCCGTAGCAAAATATCTTCTTAAACTTCTCGGATATAAAGAACTGTTGAGTTATTCACAACGAGATATTATGGCTGCTCTACGAATCTGGATGGTCGAAGATACGAGTCAAGTAGAATAAAATAATAAATCTATCGAATTGTTTTGAAAATCGTATTTCGTTTAGTATGACGCGCATATTCATAATCTTTGGTTGTCACGTTTACGTACGATGATCATCGTGTCCGATGAAGATCCTCATTTGAATCGACAATTACTCAACGGAGTTGTCAATGATCTAGCTGCTGAGTCATTCAATAAATGTAGGTGAGCGACTTTCGCCTTGATCGAATGAATCCGATCATGCTCGAACGAACGAGAAAATAAACGTATTCTATCATGTGTTTTTTTCTTCTTCTCTTGTTTAGTTCGTATGTCGAATAATATTATAAAAAAGTACGCATGTGATCAAACTGATTTGCTAACCGAACGTGTCAGCTATGTTGCCGATGATATTGAAACGTTTCTTTCAATGTCGCCATCTGTGACTACGTATTGATATTTCAATGGTTTCTTTTTGTTGTTCTCATTTCGCTTCTTTAGTAATCAAGCAGTAGCATCGAACGAAAAAAAAATTGAAGAAACAAAAAAAACAGCAACGTCTGAAATTGAGCTCGACGAAAGTTCATATCGACGTGCGAATACAAATGATTTTTTTTCGAAAGCATTCGGCCCAAGCAAAGCCGAGTTGAAACCAAATCAACCGCATAGTTTACGATCGGCATTCGAAAGTGCAGCTGCAGGTTTCATTCAACAGCCAGCTCCTGGCACACAACGTGAAACATTACAAACGATCAAAGAAGAAATGCGAAAGAAAAAAATTCGTCTCAATACAAAAACTTAAACAAATTGCCTTTTTTTCTTTTGATTTTTCATCAGCATCTGTTTTGACTTCTAACTCTTGTTTTCAGATGGCATCTCATCTCTATTGGTTTCTTTATCGTCGTCGAAATAAAGTTCTCATCACACTTCTCATTATCATCGGTGTTTTCCTTTACTTATTTCGAAATGATACAAATCTGTCCAAAGCCACCGAACAGTTCGGTGCTAGAGCAGCACGATACATTAGAAGCAATGCTCGGATCAATCGAAATACTTATACGACCCCTCAATCATGTCAAGGCTGTCCAGGAGAGAACGGTCAAGGTGTAGCGTTAACTGTATGTTCGACAGAACGATAATTTTCGAAGAATTTTAGAAGAACGTGTTCGTTTTAGGCTGAAGAATCGAAAGATTTAGATGCTGTGATGAAAAAAGAGTTTTTTAATCTACGTGCTAGTGACAAGATTTCACTTTGGAGATCATTACCGGATACTCGTGATGAATTGTAAAGAATTTCGTTTTTGTTTTCCTATTGAATTTGTATTCGTATTCAGATGTAAATCAATTCCCTATCCGTCCGATTTGCCAACAGCATCGGTTGTAATTGTATTTAAAAACGAACGTTGGTCGCCCGTACTTCGAACGGTTTATTCGGTTTTAAATCGTTCGCCTAAGCATTTACTCAAAGAAGTCATTCTCGTTGATGATCAATCGGATATCGGTATTAGACAGACGAAAAACAAAAACGCATCGATCAATCAAAGACTTTCTGTTTGTTTGTTTATTGCAGAGGAAATGGGTCAGAAATTGGACGATTATTGCGAAGAACATTTCGGTGAACTAGTTCGCGTTCTTCGAGCACCGACTCGACTCGGTTTAATCAAAGCGAAGAACTATGGCGCACGAAATGGTTCGTGTTTTCTTTTTAAGATTTTCTTCAAAAATATTTTCTTTTTCAGCAACCGGTGATGTCGTTGTTTTTCTCGATGCGCACTGCGAAGCCAATACCGGCTGGTAAGTACGAGAGAGTTTTTCAAGTGTCTGGTCTCCTGATCACTGATTCCGATCTAGGCTCGAACCGTTAGTCTACCGAATAAAACAAAAACGTTCGGCTATACTCTGTCCGATGATAGATTCGATTAGTAGTTCGAATCTTGCCTATCATTCAGGTTCAGCGAGTTGGATTGGAACGTTTAGTTGGTCGTTGCATTTCTCTTGGTCACCTATATCCTATCGAATTCACCAGCAACGAAATTCTTCGATTGATATTCTCCCGTAGATAAATTGCCTCGGACTTTGTGCTTTTTTTTCTCGTTTGGTGATTGGATTGATATGATTTGTGCCTTTTTTTGTTTTCGTCACAGGTTAGAACCGCTTTTAGCACGAATTAAAGAAAAACGTTCGGCTATTCTATGTCCGGGAATTGATATGATTAGCGAGCAGAATATGGCTTATGGTGTAAGTGTTGTTGAGTTTGTTTGGTTTTGAGTTTATGTTTCGAATTCAGGGCACCGGTGATGGAAGTGTCGGCGGTTTTTGGTGGTCGTTGCATTTTAATTGGATTGTTATACCGGCACGAACACGAAATGCACAGAAAACACGTGTCGAACCTTATCCGTGCGTGATGAAGAGAAAAGAAAGGCTAACAGATTGATCTTTGCTTTTAGATCGCCAACGATGGCCGGTGGACTTCTAGCAGCAAGTCGAGAGTACTTTTTCGAGATCGGTGGTTATGGTAAAACTAGTTTTCGTTGTTTTGCAATTGATCATTTATTTATATTGCGTTCTTTTTAGATGATGATATGGAAGTAAGAAATGTTCGATATTTTGAAAAACAAACACGAATGAATTGCGTAGGTTTGGGGAGGTGAAAATCTCGAAATATCGTTTCGTGTTTGGATGTGTGGTGGTAGTCTCGAGTTTGTTCCGTGCTCTCGAGTCGGACATATATTTCGGCCAGGTCATCCGTATAACATGACAGGCGAAAAAGGTAAAGGTGATGTTCATGGTCGAAATTCGATGCGTTTAGCTGAAGTTTGGATGGATGATTACAAGAGATTTTATTATATGCATCGACATGATTTAAAAGTAGGCGAAATATTCGCGTGACAAAACTGAAGACAAACACGAATTGATTTCAGGGAAAAGATTTTGGTGATGTCGAATCTCGTAAAGCCATTCGTAAACGTTTGAATTGTCATTCGTTTAAATGGTATTTGGAGAATGTTTTTCCGGAGAAATTCATTCTCGATGAAAATGTCAATGCTTATGGTGAAGTAAGACAGACAAAAGCTCGATGGATGAAATCAATTTGATTCTTTTTGTTTTTTTTGTAAAGGTACGAAATCCATCGTCAAGTTTATGTTTAGATACACTAGGCAAAGATGAAAAAGGTTCGATTCCATTGGCGATATTTTCTTGTCAAAGTGGTGCGTCAGCTAATCAATATTTTTCTCTATCGAAATTCGATCAATTACGTCGAGAAGATACATGTGCTATTGTAACATCGCGTGAAAACGATCAGGTACCAGTTATTCTTTCGTCATGTGATTATATCGACAAAGCACAACGATGGACACATGAAAAAGTAAATCATGAGAAAGATTGTTTGGTTTTTTGAATAAATTTTCTTTTTTGTAGAATGGTTCAATTGTTCATCATCCAAGTAAACTTTGTCTTGATCTCGAAGGTTTACAGAACAATGATCAACTTAAATTAAGAAAATGTGAAGCTAATAAATCATCACAACAATGGTTATTTGGACGTTATCCAGCATAATTCAATTTCTACATTCCGTATAACAGTACAATTACAATCTCGTGATAGTAGACAATTGCTTTTTTTTATCATTTGTCAAATCTGATAATAATAATAATAAAAAGTTTCGTTTGTTTTTCGAGTTTTAAAATTGAATCGATTAGAATATATTATGAATAAATATACAAAGAGAAAAAAGAACAATTACACACATGTGAAAGACAGAAGCCAAAACAGAAAAAACAATTTTGAGCCCGTATGACAATGTTGAGAATAATGTGATGTCACCGGATAATGAGAACAAACAAACAGACATTATGTAAAAATTAGTTTTTCGACGGTAATAACGGAATTTCGGTTAATGTTGGACGATGAGCATAGAGTTCACTATTATCATCATCATCATTATCATCAGGACTTGAACCAATATCATCGGAAGACGCATAGAATGAACTACTTGAATCACTAACATCTCTACTTGCTGTGGACAATGGACGAGGTCTAAAACAGAACACCCTCAATTTTCATTCGTTAACAATCAACAATTGAGTTAGGTTATTAGATGTTAGAGAATTTCAAATGTCCCAACAAAAAACTCAAACGAATAGCTACCAAATTTCTTTTATCAATTTTTTCGAAGAATTATCCGAAAAAAATCTAGATTTGACGATGAATTTCATACAAAATTCGAACGTATAATACGAGAACATACCTTGATATCACATTGACATGATCATCAGGCGATGAATTCGATCGATTTCGACCGGTATCCTCGTTTTTCAATGATTCTACCATACTACGATGAAGCACGGTTCTATTTTAAAAGAAAACAAAAACAACTCGATCAAGTCAAACTAAATTGACACTAACGATGAAACGTCAGAAGTGTGCGCAGGTGTCGTATGATATTTATATGCAACAGGTGCACGTGATGTAACTGGTGGCGATGGAGCTGGCCGGTGTTTCTAAGAGAAAGCATTGCCAACGAGCGAGCTAATCGGTTATGAATAGACTTACAATCGATGGGACACGTCGAACAGGTTCTTTGCCTGATATCGAAGTTGTTCGATCGGATGATGGTGGTTGTGATTCGGAATTCGGTGGAGTTGAGATCGAATTCGATCGACTGCTGAATACACTGAGAATTTTCGAAAGTGTTCGTTTTTTCGTTGCTATTGGAGATACTCGACCGGGATTCGGTACGATGGCTTCATTCGTTGTTGCTGTTGTTGTTGTTGTTGTTGTTGTTGTTGTTGTTGTTTTAACAGTAGTTTCATCGTTCGTTGTTGGATTATTCGTTTCAGGAAGAGGTTCAATCGATGCTAATCCCGTACATAGAATTGGTGATAGTTTTTTTATTTCTTCTTGTTTCAAACGTTGCCGTTGTTCGGCTATACAAAATCTCAAACTCGGCGATTCAATAGCAACATTAATTGCGTTTAATAATAATGTTAGAAAGTAATTTCGAAACGATGCATCACATTCATAGATTCCACCTGGTGGATCAATAATCGATGTTAAATCCGGCCGATGCCAAATATCAATCTGAATGAAAAAATAAATAAAATGACATTTTGACATTGTTCGAGAGTTTATACTTTGTAATATTTCTTTTCTTTGATTTTCATTGGTTGAACTGTAATATAGATTTGTGTGACTTTGCCAGAAATGAAATCCGGAATAAAAACAGCGTCAGATTCTTGAAAAACAATGCACACAAATGAATTGCCAACGAGTCCTTTACGTTTGACACATTGACCGTTGGTATTCACCGATGGAATCATCGGAGCAATATTAAACATAATCTCTCGATTGTTATATTGAGTGTAATAGGAATATTCGCCGTGCAAATCGTTTTTAACATCGAGATCACCACGATATTTTTCGAAACCTTTTAAACGAACACGATCGGCTAGAATTTGAAGAAATTCAGTCATATCATCCGAAATAAGATCGTTGTTGAATATGTCGACTTCATCGGTTTGTTCCGGACGTTGACAGATGAAACCAACTTTACAATTTTGTCGTTCGTCATTTAATTTATCGAATGCATAGATCAATTCGTTTGCCTTGAATATCAAATTGTTTTCATTTGATTTCGAGAGAATCGACTTACTCGAGGATTACTCGTGGTTTTACAAGTTTGAATCGATGAAAGAAGAGCTTTCTTACAAAGTAATTGCAAGATATGTTCGTCATTCGTTCGATCGATTGCCATTGAAACATCATAATTTCGACTTGGAATACTTCAAACGAAATAATCTTATTAATCAATGAAAATAATCTTAAATTTACCGAATAATTGCTCGAGCTTGACAACTATTATTATCATTTTTATCGTAAATATAACGTATGGAAAGAATAAAGTGACCTTCTTGCTGAAATTCTCCGCAATAATTCACATGAAACTAACAATTAAAAAATTAGTTTGTCTGAGGAAAAACAAAAAATTAAAGTTTTATTACATAATCATGGAAATGTTGACGATAGATTTCAGCAACACTTAAGGGTGTATTCGATTCTAACATATACATTTCGGTTGATCGAGGTTCCGATTGACTAACATCGAGAATAAACGACGATGAAAACGATTCATCGTGCGACATAACTGATGATACTTCACTACTAATAGATAGATTTGATCGTGAACCGTTGATACTACCATTTAAAATCTTCTATAGAATCGAAATAAAAAGAAAAAAAAGAATATTAATCATATATATCAAATAACATCATACACAAGCTATCCTTTTTCATTATTTGCTATTTTATTAATAATATAAGAAAAACAAATTCGAATGAGAATTTGACTTACAGATGAGGACGCTGGTGGAGGTTCAAATTTCGTCATAACTGAGTCGTTTAAAAGTAAATATGAGTTGTTATTTGTTGATATTTCAAAACTGGAATTAAGTTCGTCTCTAGATAATAAATAAAGAAGAAAATAATGAGCAGACAAAATCTAAACACGCACATTCATTGATTACAAAGCAGAATGAGAAGCAACACTGACTCTATTGTAGACTGATAAGCGTGAGTGAGACAGAGAAGGAGAAGAAAAGAGTTTTGGAAAGAAAATGACGTTTGTTTTAATAACGATAGTATATTCTTATCATTATCATCGTCATCTGCGTTTCATATACTCGTAGAGTAAAATAATGTAGCAAAGCATACTTATTATTGTGAGTTTTAATTGAATGTCTATTCGAACGAAATGCATTGGGAAGAAGTGAACCGAAATTAATTTGAGGAATTGAATTTCGACGATCTGGATTCGTCGGTTGAGTTTGCTGAATAATCGGCGGTTTTAATTCACTGAATCTTCGATTACGTTTCGAAAGATGAGCTGCTTTTGTTGGCATATAGGGTAAATTCGATAGATCTGCTATTTGATCATCGGATGTGTCTTCAGCAAAGGACATTGTTCGACTATTGACTAGTACATTTGATTGCCGATTTGTATAGCGATCTGATTGTGACAGTGTTGCCTTCAATGTTTTCTTACGGTTAATCGTCGATGATGACGTCGAATCGATTGACATGATTTTTGGTTAGAAGAAAAAAGAAGTAGAAAGAACTTATCTAAAACATAACTCTATTTATTCAAAAGTTTCTTTTTTTATAACAATGTCAATAGAAACACTCAAGAAAAGAAAATAGTTTCTTCTCGTTTTTTTTTTCTTCTTTTCATCTTCCAAAAAGGTTTCTTCCATTTAGGAAAATATTATACACTTATTTTAAAAGAAAAAAAGAGAAACTCAAAATCACGAATTTGATTCTTCTCCCATTATTGCTCATTATTTGTATATAGTAGCAATCATGTTCTGCTCTACTGATTACTCTCGAGTTAGATGAGTCAATATTGCGTCGACTATCTACGGCATATGATACCCATATTACCTATTAATAAACTACTTTATGACGTCGGTGAAATCAACGAAAAATTTAGTAATTAAATTCGAGTTTACACGGCATATACTTTTGAAGAAGTAAAGAAAAAACAAGAACTTTGGTCTCGACTTCTCCTTTTTTTTCTCTTCGAACATTTTTAATTGCATTTTTTTTATTCTTGTCAAGAACACAAACAAAAGAAAAGCAAAATTCATACAAACTTTATCGAAATAAAACATACGCAATATAAATCAGAAATGCATCTACATATTGGATTGTGTAAAAGTCATTAAAACACAATCGTCAATGACCTTCTCATTTAACATTAACCTTTTGGTATCATCGATTGCTAAACTTTGCAATTTCATTTCATATATACTGATTAACACCTGACAAGCATTCAAAAGGAAGTCATTTGAATCATTAGACAAAGTGTACGTTTACGTTCGGAGACACATCATCTATTTCCCGTTGAAATCGGTTATTTTTTTTTATTGAATAAATATATTTCAAAAAAGAAAGAAAGAAAAAAAAACACAGTCATGCCATGAAAAATTGCACTAACCAACCAAACCACTGGGAGCTAAAGAAAAACACAAGAATTTCAAATGTAAAACGTGTATTTGAATAATTGAAAAATGTGCATCGTAAATAAGCGATAGAACCTTAGTGACTCGCGCTGTGGCGACGACGACGAAAGAGTTTTTTCAAAATATTTCCTAATAGATCGAATTCCTTTTCTTGTTCTTTTTTTTGGGGGGGAAAGGGAGAATTTATTTCAATTACCTGGGCTTTTCGATTTATTTAAATGATGTCGATTTAATGTTGCTGATTTGATTGTTTTTATTGTTGAAATATTATTGAAATCATTGGTGAGAATATTTAGATTTTCATTGGAATTATTTGCTCGTTTTGATGTTCGAGTCATATCTAAGATAATCGACGGAGCGACATATGTAAAACCCTCGAAGAACAAAAAGCAGCATCAATATTTATTATCAATTCGGTTCGATTCGATTCGTACGAGAAAGACTTGATTTGCACTTTCACTCAACATATTATCATCGGGCGAATCGACGGGTGTTTGTCGAGTGAATCGCGTATCGAAATGGCTGACATCGTCATCGCTTTTGAGATTGGGTTTATGTGGAGGTTCGTATCGTTTAGCATAGACATCGTGCCAATTTAAATGACGAAAGAATCCATGAGACTAAAAGTTTGATTGAATGAGAATTATGTGTTTCGTTTTATGAACGTACTTTGATTGTCTCGGCATCTTCGAGTCCACTGCCAAGTCGATGGCTGACTTGTCGACGAAGTAGCTAATGAATTCAAATAGATAAATAAATAGATAAATTACAAAAAAAAAGAACGTGTCGTTCGACTATCGCACAGAATAATGAATTGACATTATTCTGTCTCAGTTCGAACATGAAATACTTTCGCTCGAATTATTCGAATTCTTATTTTCGATTCTTGAGAAACGAAGAATTTTGTTTTTCGAGCATTTTTTCGTTTGTTTTCAACTTACATTTCGAATAAGTTCTCTAGCATCATTCGACAAATAGCCGGGCAGAATCAATTTAGCTTTGATAATTTTCTCCATAGTTCGTTTTCGATCATCGGCTGTGAACGGTGGCTGAATCAAATAATTAACATATCGAAAAAGAGAGAGAGAGAGAAAAAAAGCAACATACAGCGCCCGTCAACATATCGAACATCAATGCACCAAATGACCACCTAGAAAAAAAATAGGAAAACGAATGTTTTTTTTTATTTCATTCGAGCTCATTTCAACAAACCAATCTACGGCTTTACCATGGCCACTACGCGTGAGGATCTCCGGTGCCATGTACTCGATTGTACCACAGAAAGTATTCGTTTGTCCGCCCTCATAAATCGATTCTTTGCAAAGACCGAAATCTGTCAGTTTCACATGGCCTTAAAATCGAATTTTGAAGAAAGGCAAACGTCAAAGTACATGAGTCTATACCTTGAGCATCGAGAAGGATATTTTCCGGTTTAAGATCTGAAAATTTGCATATCGAAACAAATCCATCATTGATCACAATCAATCTCACCTCTAAAATTTATTTCAAATCAAACAAATTCAATGTAAAATGAGCTCGACAAACCTATAAATAATTCCTTCTTTATGCAAATGTTCAAGGCCGAGTAGAATCTCTGATAGATAAAAACTTAAACATCAAGGTCACGTATTCACATCTGTTTCTCTACGTGATATCAAGTACATACCAAGCTGTATCATCATTAAATACACCAACACGTTCCAATTGCGTAAATAATTCCCCACCGGAAAGATATTCTAAGATTAAATACAGTTTACCACCTGTTTGAAATGCATACATTAAATCGACAATAAACGGACACTGAATAGACAAATGTATAAATTATTTTCTCTCTCTCGTTCTTTTTTTTTACTTTGACACATTCGAGAATATTTCGTTCAGCTTTTGTATGAGCGGTATCTTTAGCATTACGAACGATACTTCAAAAAAAACAACACGAAAGTCAAGTTCAATACGATCGAATGGCAAATCTTACGTTGCTTTCTTCAAAACTTTCATTGCAAATATTTCACCTTGATGGCTACCGAATAATTTCTTCACTTGAAAAACTTTTCCGTAACCACCTTTGCCCAAGACTTTTAGCAATTGAAAATCATGTGGCGATATTCGTTCACCATGTGGATTAACTGTTCGTTCAGTAATTGGTACTGTTTCGATTTTACTAAATAAAAAAATTTTGATCTTTTCTTAATGTCGATCGTTTTCGTTTTTTTTTACTTTGTTTGTGTTAAATCAACACCGATATCATTTTGAATAAATCGATTATCATCATCATCTTCCTCATCAACATTTTCGTTCGTTGATGGATATCGATTTCCGTTGATTTCCAAAGGAAACAATGCTTCGTCCATGTTCTCGTAGTACTTTTCTTCTTTTTTTTGATTCCTATGATGAAATAAAACGTGCTTTTATATAGAGCGCGAAAGAGAACGGACGTTTGTTGCTTCTTTTTTCCTCTATTTTATCGCATATTCAAGATTAACATCATTCGGAATTTCAAATATAATATAAACTACCTCGATATTTTATCGATAAATCATTTGTTTGTATTGGTTAAATGCTCGATCAATCCTCGACGAGATGTCAAGTTTACTTTCTTTTCTTCTTCCATTAAATAAATAATTTCAAACTAACTGTTGTCATGGAATGTGAATTTTGAATGGTAGACAAGTTTTTGTATGTAGACAATTGTTATTGCTACGAGTTGACATTGTTCTAGTCAGGAATTTGTCGTTGTTTTTTTTTCGAAGATTTCTCTTTTAGAAATTGACACGTCTCAATTGACACACGAAAAGCATTGTGTTTTTTTCTTTATTCTTTCAGATGTATGATCGAGCATCACGTAATTTACATCTGACTGTCGGTTGTACACCTGATCATGTTGGTCCGGGCACTTATGATCACCGACGACGACGAATCAATGAAGGTAAATCCCCTGTGAATAAAGACAAAACTCGAATCGAATTGAGTAGAAGGCTACGCTCCATTTCTTTCTCTTGCCAATCGTGGCGATATATTTCTCAATGGAGAAAATCCTGGGCCTGGTCATTATGATATTCGAACAACTCAAACAACAACTATTAAAGTAAGATATGTAACAAAATAATGCGTTTCAATTTTCACTTAAGTGTATAGCAATTAAAATGATTTTGAGATATACACTTTTGTTTTATTTTATTTTGTTTTTTTATTACATAAGAAACGATGTTTTGCGTTGTTCTTGTATAATTTATTCATCGATATCGCAAAGACGTTCGACTGCTTTTGCTCGAATTTTTGAACGTTTTTCGTCGTCTATTTTCGTGTGAAGATCATTGAGCATTTCATCGGTTATAGCATAAGTCAATGCTGGACAGTCAAGAAATGGTAGAAATGTATCGGGTGATGCGTATAAATTGAAATATTTCTCGGTGAATCTTTCTAATTGATCGTGATGTTCTTGTGACCATTGAGGATAATCATTTTCGATATTGCTAAATTTCATGAGAAATAACGTTTTATCTTCATCGGTAACGAATGTACTTTCGAGTAACATAGTTCGTAAAAATGATAGATTCCAATCGAGTGCATATTGAGGCGTTTGATTTGGATTATAAACGACATTAAACAATAATTTCAATGGGTTAACACGACGCATAACTTGAACTTTTGGCTTAATGAATGTCACTTCGGCAGAAGGTGTTGTTTGATGTGATTGACCCGATATAATCATAATGAATAAGAACAAGAATAGGAAAAGTACTGATTTGAACATGATGAAAAAAGAAAAGAAAATGAGTTCTCTAGTGTTATGTCTGTTTGTTTCTTTTTTTTAATATTCTCGATATGATAGTGTTTCTGAAGAGAATGCGTAAGGGGAATGAGTGAACGTGTGTTTTATCTCAAAGAAATTTTCTGTCTCTGAATTTCAGCGATAATGGGGGCGTATGAAAGAAGAGTGCTATGCGCAAATGAATAGCAAAAAGAGAGAGAAAAAAAATATAGAGAAATTTATGTGAAACTTATTATTAGTAAAAAGAAAAACGAGAGAAGAAATCAAAATACCTAGATGTCATTTATTCAACGAAACATCCGTCTCGGATTTCCTTTTCTGATTTGATCAGTACATGTTGTCTTCAATTCGTCGTAGAGAAATTATTTCTTCTTCAAACTTGTATAAATAATCAAACATCCTATGATTATCCCACGGTTCGTTTCTTCGATACATGTACGCTTCGATGCTTATGATTAATATCAGGCGAAAATACGTAGAAAATTTTAAATGTTGTTTCTCTTTTGCTTTTCTGTTAGGGCGGAAGTACACTAGCGAATCGAGCAAGTCGATTCGTCGAAAAACCCGTCGAGGACACACCAGGTACATTTTAAACGAACATAATTTCGGAAAACGACGAAACGTTGTTTTGTCTTATTCAGGACCGGGAGCTTATGAACTACGTAAAAGTCAATCGGCTCGTACGGCAACAACAGAAACTGTTAAAGTAAAACAATAGTTTGTTTAATTAATTCTCATTGATTTGTCTTTTTCTAAAGCAACCACGACAGAATGTATTCAAATACAATCGAAAATCATTGCCACCATCGATACCCGATCCGAAATTTGCCTATGGATTCGAAGAAGACGATGGTGGCCGATTGATTCCTCAAAAACCACCGACGAGAGACGGATCAATCGGTCCGGCATTTTATAATCCACCGAATAACGTCTGTCAAAAAAGAAACAGTTCTTTTCGAAAGATTTTATTCATCTCGTGATCGTCTAGGTGGAAGTTGACGCGTCAAAACTTTACCATGGAGTACATTTTGGTAAATATTCCGGAAAACGAACTGATTTTGTCGGAAAGACAGGTCCCGGTCCGGGTGAATACGATCCCAATGATCCAATTAAACTTGAAATTCATCATATAAATATGAAAACTTGGGATAAAAGACCGGAATTGCAAGTAGCCAGATATCCGGAGAATATACTTCGTACTGCAACTAAGGAAGTACGAGTTCTCTTTTCTGTCGATATCGACGTCATGATGTTTTTCTCTCGTCTAGAGTCTTCCTGGTCCGGGTCAATATACAATCAAACGAGAACTCGATCCCGACCAACCGAAAAATGATATTCTCGGTCTCGAATTCGAACGGCCCGGTTTTGGTTCTCAGACAAAAGTAAATTTCCTCTTCGAATTCTTCTGAAGAAAAACAAAATCCTTTTGTTTCTCAAGCGATTCGATACACACGCATCCGATGTACCCGGTCCAGCGGCGTACAGTGACAAAGTTATGTCTGCATTTAGTGGTACTCAATCGAAACCATCGAGTCTCAAACGAACGCCGTTCAATCAAACTTCAGCACGTTTTGTTAGCGTTGATTATAAAGCTCGAAGTGCGCCCGGTCCGGGTCAATATCGTATTCCGGGTTTTGCCGATGAAAATCTTCGAAAAGCCGTTGTCGAAGGTGGCAAAAAACCGCCGTTTAACATAGCGTCCATTCGACGATTGAATATGGCGAAAAAAGATGAATTTAACATGCCGGGCCCGAGCAGTTACGATGTGAAAACGAAACCATTTCAATCGAAAGTCGAACATCCATCGGCGAATTTCGTTTCTTCGACAGCACGTGAAATTGTTGTCGAAGTAAAATTGAATCTATTCTTTTGTTTTTTAAAGTTTCTTTTCGTTTCGTTTCAAGGATATTCCAGGTCCGACAGCGTACGATGTCACACGTGCCTATCAAGCACTTGTTTCTCAACATCGACAGCCGCCACGATCGAAACATGCACGCAAACGACACGCACAATTTCTCAGTGCTGCCAAACGAACGTTCGCCGGCGATGCAGCACTCGACACACCGGGTCCTGGCGCCTACGATGGATTTGTTCAAGAACGAACACGAGGCGCTGCGCCATTGCGTGACAGTCGTTTTCGTTATGAATCATCGAAAGGACCTGGTCCAGCTGATTATGAACTTTCGCCGCTTCTTCAAGATACGGTTCTTCGTGGAACATTTAATTCAACATTGAACAATCCTGTTCTTACTAAACTACAAAATCGTGCTTTAAGAGAAGAAAAATCAGCTGCTGCAACATTGAATTCAAATTCAAGTGTTCAACCAATGACTGGTCATTCAGGCGATGTTACTGTTTACAATTAAAATTAGGATACACACCACAGTGCTTTTTCTTTGTCGTGATTTTTATTTTCTTGTATATCAATAATAATAAAAAAAACTACCGCGATCTTCAACACAAAAAGATCTGTGTTTTATGTAAAAACGACAGTCAATTAGCTCAGAATAGAATGAGAATTTACTCTAAGAAATAACTAATATTGACATTCAAACTGTCTATTAGTTTAATTTAAAATACGTCTCAAATCACGTCTTAACGTACTTCAATCCTTTCTCAATATATCAAATGACTTTTGAATTTTGTTTTTTTTCTTCATTACCGTGTGCGCATACATCTCACTAACAAAATTTATTTGCCGTAGACCCATAATTAAGTTACTTTCATCCGATAAGAGAATTTTTTTTATTTATGACTATTTATCAAAATGCATAAGATTTGATTTAGAGCTACTCAACTATGTATGTATTTACGACACAACCGTAAAAGTAAAATGTTGACCGGTCGTGAGCAAATATAGCTTGCGAGTAGAAATCAATTTAATATATTCACCTCAACTGCCATCGGCCAAAGCAGACAATGTTCACTTAGTATGACGGCAGACATAAGTCTTTCTACTCTTTTTCTTTTGTTTCAATCGGCGCAATGTTGTTGGACACATAAAATAAGCAACTTTTCTTTCGTTCTATTGTAAACATACTATAGGATGAAATGAGCGACGCTTCTCTCGTTTCGACACAAAAAAATCTTTTCATAAGCAATTCATTCAAACGAATACTTTATAGATTTCTATGGCTACTTATGTGTCTACTGAAAAAGCAAAGAATTCAAGGAGCAAAATATGGATTCTATTCGTATGTGTATGTGGTTTAACAGCTTTTTATTTTCTATTTGTGAAATCAACAACACATCCATTACCGTCATCATCTCATGTCATACAGTCAAATCAACTAAATAGTCCAAGTGGTGCAAAATTTCTTGATAATTGTCAATATATTTATATCGATATGGGAACGAATATTGGTATACAAATAAGGAAATTATATGAACCATATTTATATCCAAAAGCACAAGTTCTTCCTTTATTTCAAGAAATATTCGGTAATCATTCAAATGAAGTTTGTTCGATTGGTTTCGAAGCCAATCCTTTACATGATAGTTACTTAAAAGAATTCGAAAGCTATTGTTTAAAACGTCGATGGCGTGTAAAAATTTATTCATCAACAGCCGTTAGTATTGTTGCAGCGAATTTAACATTTTTTACTGAACCAGGAAATGAAGATAATAATCAATGGGGTGCCAGTTTGGAAAATATAGCCTATAGTCAAAAGAAGAATATTACAGTGCCTAGTATCGATATTATTTCATGGTTCAGAAGTAATGTAATCGAACGAAAATATTCGAAAGATTTATCGACAAAAATTATGATGAAAAGTGATCTTGAAGGACATGATCAAGTTGTTTTAACAGCTATGATTCTTAGTGGTATCTATTGCTCGGTTGATTTAATTTATGGTGAACATTTATCAGGAGAATTTCAAAATACTATTGGATATTTACTAAAAAATTCTAAAACTTGTCGTACGAAACTTGTTAATATGGATGATGAATCATATCACAGAGATCGATTTCCATTTAATTTATCGACCAATTCAACCTAAATTAAGGTGCAAGGTTTGAACTTAAACTAAACGGTGTAGAATTTTGAAATTGACGTTTTTTTTCTTGTTTGACAATAATAATACATGTGTCCATAAAATTTTGTGTACTTCAGTGAAAATCCGAAAATGTGTATACGAAATGTAAAATGAGCTTTCCAAAGTAATCACTAATTAAATTTAATTAGTAATGCTTTTCTCGACTCTCTGAATTTCTAATAAAATCAAGACTTATTTAAAGTACAGTGAGAATATCTCCGTTGCAAAGTTGTTTCAATTGTCTCAAAAAAAAACATACGAAAATCGAAAAAAAGTTGTTATCTAAATTTGGTATGTCTTTCTTTTGCCAAGAAAAAGGTCAGACGGTAAATAAGATCCTCATTTAAACTTGAAAGTTTTTACCGTGAAAACTCTAGAAACCAGTGTCTGAATAATGTGGATTTTGAATAAATGTTTTAGGTGAACTCCTTAAATTTGCTTGACTAAAGCGCTATAAAACCATAGTGCGAGCGAGTACACTGACTAACAAACGTTCTCAAAATGCAAATGTGCGATGATATGGATGCTCCGTTATAAATATGTTTTGGCGTACATTTCTTTACTTCGAAACATCTGTCCTGTAGACTTCAACTTCATATAAAAGTCTTTATTATTCTAGTTTTCAATGATAATTATATTAGATTTCTTTCAGAAAAAAGTCTGTAAATCCCTGGGGTGAGCACTAGTAATTTGGCATTAATAATTTTATACAGATGTACAAAGTTTTACGATATTTTGATACGGTAGACACATAAGATAGAAAAGAGAGAAAAAAACTGTTCAAACGCATAAAAAGGTGAGAGAAAGTATCACTAATTAAATTTAACTAGATGGCACACGAGACGTGCTCAGGTGCGAAATGCGGTGCGGATGTAATCAAAGCTTTCGATTGAGTTGAAATCTTGTATAAAAAAATAAATATTCTCTACTTCTCCATAGCCAATCAATTTGTTTCGATTACTCCATAGATTACACTTTTAATTATCCAAAGATTCTGTGCACGTAACTTTTCGTACAGCTGACTGTTTCAATTATCTCAGACATCATTATATGTAACAAAGTAAAATGCGGACGTCAAGAAAGCAGATAAATGCTTTGTTCGTTCGCATCGCATCACAGAGGAAGAAGAAGAAGAAAAAAAAAGAGAGGAAAACTCAAGACGCACAACATAAATGCTCTGTGCATTCGCACCGCATTAAAAAGAAGAAGAAAACTAGAATTCCATTCGAGACAAAGCCGAGTAGATACGGTGGCTGACTGCAATTCCCTAATGTGCAAGAGGTAAGACAAATAGAGTTAGAATATGAGTAAAAGATATACGGTGTGCTTTTTTTTAATCGTGTCGGTCATTTGAAGAATAAGTTTTACGAAAGATCTCTAACAGCCATTACTTGATCTCTCTTTTCCTAAAAGATTCTGCAGTAGATAAACTTGATTTTCAACAAATTTAATTAAATCGTATATGCAGAAGGCATGTGACATAAATGTTAATTAGTAATTCTGTATATCTTATATTTTCCGAACGACCTTGAATTTCGAAAAACAGATTTCGGATTGCTTGTCGTCAGATTCTGAGGATTCCGAATATATTTTTTTCTTTTTAAAATGATGAACAACTACTTAGAAAGATTGGTGTAATGGAAGTGTGACACATGCGTCCGTAGAAAGAAAAAGAAGAATTTTGCTAGGCAACCAAGTAAGTTGGAAACAATAAGTCGTCTTGCTGCAATAAACTGCAGTCAGCCGTCTTAACGAAGAAGAAGAAGAAGAAGAAGAAGAAGAAGAAAAGAAGAGGATATGCGACGCGCCACATAAAAGCTCTGTGCATTCGCATCGCATTAATTAAGGATTACTTGGCAAAACTCATTTTACATTTGGTATACACAATTTTATAGACAAATCACGGATTACGACTCGATAATATTATGGGCTTTAGACTACCTCACTATATTCTATTGAATCATATAGGAATGAATGAAATCAGAGTTCTACACATATATAGTATTCTTCTTCAGTTGTGAAAATGATTTCGTAGGATAGTATGACATCCTATGTCTCGACAGCAAAAAATCTTTTCATAAGCAATTCATTCAAACGAATACTTTATAGATTTCTATGGCTACTTATGTGTCTACTGAAAAAGCAAAGAATTCAAGGAGCAAAATATGGATTCTATTCGTATGTGTATGTGG
>ERZ778019.1003-NODE-1003-length-43583-cov-13.301002_pt1 | contig 43583 bp, 52 predicted proteins | sample MGYA00375749_ERZ778019 | MGnify/ENA primary metagenome ERZ778019 (study PRJEB29350, sample SAMN05389821) | bioreactor metagenome | isolation source: Ammonium sulfate bioreactor | place: South Africa: University of Cape Town | collected 2014-03-17 ... | reverse complement strand
TTCTAATGAAGCCGCATTGTCTACTGAAGAGACTGATTCTGATGAAACGACGCTGCTTACGGAGGAACCAGAGTCTAATGAAGCTACATTATCTACTGACGCATTTGATCCTGATACAACAACTGTTGTAACTGAGGCCGAATTAATTACGACAGTCGAGACTACCACCACCACCACCACCACTGAAGGTATTTAACTGCTGTCTAGCATAATATGAGTTTTACGTTTTGATGACTAAACTATAATACGTTAGTTGAGGGTTGAATTGACATAAGATAATATAATACGGTCAACTGAAGTGAGTTATATTTGTATTTTTAGAGCCACCTGTACCGCTTGAAGCAATTCCAGGCACAGCAAAAGCTTTATGGAAGACAATAGCTGGTGGAGATAGTACGGATGCTCTTCCAGGAAATAGTGGTTCGGGAACTTATCCCGCTGATCAGAGTCCAGAGAAATTATTTGATAAGTCTACTGATACGAAATATGCGAGCACGGGCGATGCTTCCGGAACCTCAAGTTTAATAACCGGAAAAGATACTGGTTTTTATGTTACCGTTCGCCCATGTGCATCGATTTTAAAAGGATTCGTTATCTCTACATGTATTAATAATGCTTTTCGTGATCCGAAAACTATTACAATTGAAGGAACCAATAGCATTGACAATCTAAACTTAGGGTCCAATTGGAAATTATTGTACACGGGATCATCGGGTATTTCCGAAAGTGCGGGACGTGCAACAAATGGAACCTATCAAGCAGTGGACAATGATGTGGGTTATAGGAACTATCGAGTGTTGGTTACATCGAAGTATGGTTATACAACTGTCGTTTGTTATTCAGAATTTCAATTTTATGGGATAGCTGTAGCTGCATCACCGCCATCGATAGCAGGTAAATTGTTTCCGATTATTTTGTTTTTTGATAAATTAGAATTTTCATCATTACGGTTAGGTGCAGCAACAATATTCAATATCTATACAACGTCTGTTCGGGCGATCTGGAATACTTTGGTTGGTGGTAGTAGTACAGCAGCTACTCAAAAAGCGAGTGGTGTTGGATCTTATCCAGTGGGTGCATCAGCTCAAAATCTATTCGATGATGATATTTCAACAGTTTATAGTAGTCGTGGTAGTTCAACAAAGGGAACTGACGCTATAGCTGGTAAACATACCGGTTTTTACGTTAGTGTCAGTCATTGTGAAGCTATTCTAACTGAATTTCGTTTTTATCCCGATGCCACTGATTCGTCTCGTGATCCAATTGAAATAACTATTGAAGGTAGCAATGCTGACGATTTAACAAAAGGATCAAGTTGGAGACTTTTATATGCGGGATCATCCGGTTTAAGTACAGCAGATCGTACACAAGGCACACTTCAAACTTTTAGTAATACACAAAGTTATTTGAGTTATCGTATTCTTGTTACTAATGTACGTGGTCCTACGACTGACTATGCTTCGTACAGCGGAATTAAACTGTATGGTTATTATACATAACAATTATTCATATAAACTTTTATTATTTTGACACTGATAACATATTTATAACAACGAAACAATTGTGTTATAATATTTTTGTTCTTCATCTCTCAAATGACAGTTTGATCTACATTACTAAGTATCATAGATACATCGAGCAACTAAAATAAAAAGAACAAATTAATCGTAAATAAGACGAATTGAGTGATGATAATACTGATAAATTATTCATTAGGAAAATACACATGTCTACTGATATGAATTAATCTGTAGATCGATTTGTCTCTCGATACATGTATGTGTTGTGTGTTGACATCTGATAGTGTTGAAGTTGGCGCGCGTGCCACGCCAAATCGAGTGAAATATAGATGAGGTGGAGAGATTGGACGGCAATTAGTTGTCAGTGTATTCAATCGAAAATGCCATTTGAAACAAAGGTACACATTTCCGACGGTGATACTCGATCAGAGTTGCCATTGCGAATAACAATCGAAGAAAATCGTATATCGATGGATAAATGATATCTGAAGGAGAAAAAGCAATTGTTTATGTCATTCAACCAAGACAGCTCATAATTGAAAGAATAGAGAAAAGAAAAACGTTAATGCTTGTTGAATTATTTTCTCATTAATCTATTAATTGGCTTCAATATAGATTCGGCGTATGTCGAAGACGAGAACGGTTATATCTTTGTTTGCAGGAACGAGTTTTTACATTTGAAAATGCATAAATATTACTGGCGTTACGGGTAAGTATTAATCACATTCTCTTTGCTTTATCATCTTTATGTGTTAGAGATTGATTGCATGAGAACGAGAAAAGGAAGGAGGGAAGAAAAAAAAACGTATAAAGACAATAGTACACAAAACCCAATTCTTCTATCTATTTGTGTCTCGTCGCACAGAGAAAGTACGCATATGCACATACACAGACTATTGACATATACGTATAGATTCGCATTGGTATAATGTATTGTCGTTTGTTTAAATAAAAATGCATGAGCTCAGAATATACTTGTTGTCACTGTCTATAAACAGAAGCGAAGAGAGAGAGAAAAAGAAGAGCTGATCTGATGGCGCGACAGCACGTTACGATCGATGAACAAATGTAAAATCTATTTGGTGTCATCCATTCGAAGGTGTATGTTAATCTTTGTACTTGAGCATATGTGAAAAAGGAGGATCAATGTAAATAAAAGAACTTTTTTTCTCTTAGTATCTTTTTTTATAATCAAAATCTCTCTTTCGTGTTCTGCCCTTTTCTTCTTCTTCTTTCAACATACACGTATGCAATGTCGATCCTTCGTAATTTTTGCGATTTGAGATGTTAATGACGAATGGTGAAAATTCGAGGACATGAACAATTTTGAGACATAACAACAACAACAACAACAACAACAGAGAGAACGAAACGAAAAGAACGAGTAAGCTTGACATTTTCTTTTTTTGTTCTATTTTAATTGAATTTTCCATTCGAATTTGATTGGTAGCTAAACATAGCTAAGAGAACAGTGATTTATTCCGATTGGACTCTTTTCTTCTCTCGATTCACACTCACATACATGCATACAAGAAATTGGATATTCACTCTGTTCTTTCATTGTATAAAAATGCAAATATGCAAAGAACGAGAGAGATAAAGAAGAAGAGGAGGAAGGAAGAAAAAAAGCGAACTTAACTTTATGTGCGAATTTCTCTCTCGCTCTGTGTCTCTTTTGTTAATCGTAAAAAGGGAGCATTTTGTTTGGAAGAAAAATCTTTCTATCATATATATGCGCTTTTTTTTCATCAACTCATTTTATCAATCAAAACGATTTTGACCTTTTTGAATAAATGGTATTTTCATTAGATTTATAGTCTCTCACATACATTCGCCCTGAAGTTGTGTCATCTATTCACAACAGCAACATTTTGCGCTCTTTAGGTAAGTGATCTTTCGTTTTTCTTCTCTGATTGCTTCGCTCATGTGATTTTGGCATCTGATCAAATACACCTGTGAGAATGATATTTGTTCACTAAAAACGAAAAGAAAAAATGAAAGAAAGAAGAAAAAAATCTTCTTGTATTTTCAATTTGACACATTATGAAAATGAAGTGAAAAGAGAGAGAGAGAGAGCGAGAGAAAAAAACGAGTAACAATGACATTTATTTTGAATTTCATAATAATCTTCTTTCATCTTGTCAGTCTATGACCAATGGTTATATCTATCTATTCAATGAAATTCAAATCTTACTTCGTCGATTTCTGCGTTGCGATCGAATAGAAATACCAGATTTTACTTCATCGTCGTCGTTGTTACAAATGATGTATCCGACTGTCTTGTCTTTCTTTATATGTATATATGCGTGTGCGTGTGCTCTGATGCTGAACTTTCGAAGCTCTATTCACTGATATTTAGAAGCGAAAAGTCAATGTATAATATCATCGTTTTTTTTCTCTTTTTTTCCTCTATATATCTCTCTTTTTTTTTGCCTCTCTATCGATCGAGTTTTCGATGGTCATTGTCCTATGTATATGCGCAATGATAAGGTCGCGTTATTTCTAAAAATGTTAAATAGTCTTTTAATGCCATTTTAGACACATATTCGCTCACTGTCGTTGTGTAGTTGCGCGACAGAAAAGGTTAGTTATGTATTTTATTTCGATATTTATAGACAACATGTAACCTTTTTTTTTTGTTTTGTATGTGTCTATTCCCAAAATAATGTACTTGTCAATAATTGACACATGTGTATATATATATTGTCGGCATAAATCTATCGTTTAGCTGTGATCTTCATGAAATAATTAGAAGAAAAAAAAAGAAAAACTATTGAATTAAGATGAGTAAATTGAGTAGACTGATCATTTCCATGCACTTGTTATGTGCTTATCTCTCTCAAATACATCGATTTGTAGTGATAAATTTAGTAAATCTGTTTCTTCTCTGAACTTATTCCGCTTGCGAGACAATGATGAATGGACATGTAATTGAGTTCGAAGAAAACAAGAAACGAAAAGAATGTGTAATCGATTTGTCGTCACATAGTTCGACCGAACAGGAAAAACATTTTTGTTTTCTATGATCTTGTCTATGAGATAACTCGTTTTCTCATTTATCATATATCTATGTTCAATTTTACGTGTTGACAGAATACAATGTAGTTAAGTTACAGTTCATTTTCTATCTACGTGCTGTCCCTTTCAGCGGATATCCTGTTGTACATATCATCATCAAAAGCCCGAACATACCGCCTTATTCTTTCTTTTTTTTTGTTTTCTATCATAAAAACACAGCGCTCACGAGTAGACTGTCAATCATATGAAATTAGCTGCGGGATGTTTAGCAATGATCATTGATTCTCGTGAAAGAAAAATCTGGAAATAATTTAAGATCAGAAATCTATATGGCGAACAACAACACGTGTTCGAACTGTTTGAATCAACAACGGGATATTCGTGTAATGTAAACATACAAATAGACAGATACAAAAATCTGTTCGAATTATAAGCTTGCTTATAATTAACTTGAGATTATAAAAGAAGAGAAAGAAGAAAAAGAAGCGAGTAGTAAATTGAAAGAGTAATAATGTTGATGATGAGCATGAACAGTAATGTGAGACGGCATGAGAGAGAGAGAGAGAGAAAGAAGAATAAGCAAGTAAATGTTATCTGACTATGTTCGTTAGTTCGACCTTTAACAGTTTCTCCATGCGACTATATCTCGCTACTGTAATAATAAACAAAAGAAAAAAAACAACAACGGTTTTTTTTTTGTTTTATTCTAGTATTCGAATCATGAATACCGATAATCTTGGTGTCAACAATGATCCCTATGGACATCATCATCATCATCATCATTTAACTCATCCCCATCTTCTTCCACCTCATCATTCACAACATTCAACAGCACTCTATTGTTCAACATCGAATCCTTATTCAGAATTGTTTTCTCCATTTTCGACTGATTTTGTTGTTTCACATGAAAATGGAAATACGACGAATGTGCCATCCGATTATCTGACTTTGCAAAATTCAATTGATTATGCAGTTTCTCATCAACATCATCAAAATCCTGAACGAACAGCGGCAGCTGTCGGGGCATCGCCATCGCATTCGTTTGCGACGAACGGTGGCTATGCATCCGCTGCTGATTATTACAATGCATCATTATTAAATTCAAAATCTACAACAAATAACAGAAATCACACACCAACAAATGCGAATAATCATAGTCCGTACGATGGTACATCAACAGCAAGTACATCATCACCACCTCAATCAACAAATTATCTAAATGCAACAGTTAAACAGGAGAATATGATATCAGGTTCATTTGCTATCGATCCACATAATAATTATGGTAGAATTTCGTTCGATGATTTTGATACGAATTGAATTTTTCTGTTTCTAGGAAATACGAATTCAAGTAATAATAATAATAATAATCCAAATTTCGGTTTAAATGCCGATGAATATGGTTCATCGATATATCATCCGTCAGCAACGAATGTCTATTCATCGTATTCGCAAACAGGTCTCCTACAACCGTCGTATCCTGTCGGACCTTACGGTGTTTCTCATTCTGATCATATGCGATTGTATGGTTCGCAACTAAAACATGATTTCAGGTAAATTTCATTTCTTCACAATAATAAAAAAAACAACGAATTGTTAATATTAGTATTGATATGCGTTTGAAATTAGTCGGTAATCAACGTGTTTCACCGAATGCAGATGTATCTCCATCGCAACTATGCGCTGTTTGTCAAGGTACATCATTTTCATGTACCAAAAAACATAAATTTATCCCATTTTGTTTCAACTAGATTCAGCACAATGTCAGCATTACGGTGTTCGAACTTGTGAAGGATGCAAAGGATTCTTCAAAGTAATTTCAAATAGTCAAACACTTGACTTTTTCAATTCTATTGGATTTTTTATTTAGCGAACAGTACAAAAAAATGCAAAATACGTATGTTTAGCAGATAAAAACTGTCCTGTAGATAAACGCCGTCGAAATCGATGTCAATACTGTCGATTTCAGACATGTCTTGCTGTTGGTATGGATAAAGAAGGTAGAATTTTCGTCTAGCAACTGTTCGTATATTCGATGTTTGCTTTATTTCAGTTGTTCGAACTGACGCATTGAAAGGACGTCGAGGTCGTTTGCCATCGAAACCGAAATGTCCGAGTAGTCGTCAACCGAATAGTTTTCAAACGCAATTCTGTCGTTTTTATAATGATTCCATACCAAATCCTGCCAATCTCGATTTCAGCAAATTAAATGTAAATTCAATCGCTTCTTGTTTTTGCTTTCTAAAACATTCAACAATTTTTCTTTCGTTTTCAGTATCGAACAGTGACAAATAAAGAAAGTCTTTGCGAAGAAAAACTACTTGTCTACGACGCATTCACACGTTCATGCGATGTAATTAAACAATGGGTCGATAAGTTCTGTTTATTTTATTCAATTCAAAATACTGAACGTGATCGTCTCTATTCGAATTGTCTATTCGAACAAATCATTTTTCGTACAGCAACACGTGTCGAAGGCGATCGGATTATTCTATGTTCAAGTATTGTTGTACATAAGATGCAAATGAACTATTTACTTGGTGATGTTGCACAACAAATCTACGATTATTCATCAACATTAAAAAGTCTTAAAATCGATTCGATCATTGCAGCAACACTTGCATCGATTCTCCTACTCGATTCAAATAATCCTGGTAAATCGACGAATCGATTTTCTTTTCTTTTTTTTTAAACTGATCATTTTAGATTATGTTTATCATCAAACTCCGTTGTCATCGACAGTCACCGATTTATATCAGAAATTAGTTGATTCATTAAAAGATCATTTAAAACAAATACATGAAGATACTGCAGTTTATTTACAATTGCTTGAACGATTGAATGATGCAAGACGTATTGCACATAATCTACGAAAACGTTTGCTAATGTACAGACATTCGAATGGATTAACAAATTCAATGAATACTTTACTTGATTTAGTGTAAGTTCGAGTTTCGGAAAAAGAAAATCGTCGATTTAGAAGTTGTTTTTTTGCTTTTCAGACTTGAATCAAAACCGATTTCAACTGATATTCAAACACAAAACGAAGAAAATTCAACATTACCATTTATTCAATATGATGTATGATTGATTTCTAAACATAAATATTTCTACAAGTATTATTTCAATCCATTGCCATCATCACCGATATTCTTCAGTAGTTATATTCAAGTCATACGGGTCATACCTTCGTTATCTCTTTCTCACACTTTCTCTTCCAAATAAATTTGTCTATCTACACCTGAACTATTGTCTTGTCTTTCGATGATAAGAATGACTGATGAACACAAACATCAACTGTATTTTCTATCTGAAATATCCTGTCGGTCTTCCATACAAAACGACCGAGTTTGTTCTGATGACTTGTAAACTACCTTTTCTTCTTCGTCTTTTTCTTGTCTTTTCGTTTCTTTTCTTTTTTTTATTAATTATTATGTGCAAAAATAAAATAAATTTCTTAAAACATGATTTGTAAACCAAAGAAAACAACAACCACAATCTAACGTCTTTTGATAGTCAATCATTAGGAAAAGTTTCTGTTTATCTCTTGCTTCTAATAATAAAATATGAGACAGGTGTGAGTTGATATTCGTATATTCATACAAGCGTGGGTTGTTTGTTTTTCTTGTGTAGATGTATGTATATGGTGCGCACTGGCAATTATCATCACGATGATATTTACCGAAATGTTACCAGTAGATTGGTAGATGTTTGTATGTACGCAATCGACAACCGTTTTGAATTACAAGAAAGAAAGAAAGAAGAGAAAGGCCGATTTTTTCATATCTCATTCCATTTTTCGATGATGATCATCATCGATAATTATGTTTCTTAGACTTTTTTTTCTTGTTTTTTGTTTCATTTTTTTGTGCTTGCTGAAATTTTACATTAATATAAAGAGATAAACAAAGATCGAAGCAAATAAAACGAACGCAATCGGATGCCGATCTATCAATAATAGCGTCGTCAATGTCATGTCCTTTACTTTCAACAAAAGAAATAGTTCTTTGTCGACTCGCATCACCCACCAATCACACAATGTATATACAAATACATATACGCCAATCTTGTCGTTCTTTCCAGTAGTATTGATGTGTTCTTTATACTCATCATCTATCTGGTTACAAATGTTCTTTATTTGATATGACTACAAAAGATGTGGGGAGGGAGGGAGAGAGAGAGAGAGAAAGACAGAGAGAAAACGAAGAGTAAAAATGAGAGAAAGTTGCACCAATGTTGTCGTCGGCGTAGGTGCCATATCATCATCATCACTGGCACAATAACATTGCTTGAAGGTTTTATCCTAGCACCAGTTGCAACTAATCAGGCTACTTTTGTGTGTGTCTTATACGATTGTTGATCTCTATCTCGACATCTCTTCTCTATTGTTCGGTATGTTGTGTACTTTAGTTGATTTGTACATTTTTTATTGATTGATGCATTAATGATGAAGATGTAACAGAAGAAATGAGAATGAGAGAAAGAAGGCAAACAAAAAAAGTCAGACAACAACAGGTGTTTCTGTCTGTTATATAGAGAAGTGTTAAGAACACAAAAAAAGAAGTATGCGTATCTTCTATCGATAGTTAGGCAAATGAAAGTGATACAAATTGCTCAAAATACATTGAATGTCTCTTATTTTAGAAACGAAATTATGTCCGACGAAACAGAAGAAAATCTTATCGAAAGTTCAGATTCTGACGACGAAACAACAACAACAACAGGTGTTGTTGCTGCTGCTGCTACAGTTACATCAAAATCTACGTCAATAACATCATCAAATATAAAAACAAATGCTAATGGTCGAAAATCTCTGCGAACACCTAAATGTGCACGATGTCGAAATCATGGTGTTGTTTCTTGCCTTAAAGTAACAGCCGATTGAATATCTTCAATAGAACGAATCTGTCCTCTAGGGTCACAAAAAATATTGCCGATGGCGTGATTGCACGTGTGCAAGTTGTTTATTAGTTGTCGAACGGCAACGTATCATGGCTGCACAAGTCGCTTTACGTAGGTAAGAAAAATAATCCAACTGAAAATTTCACGGTCAACTTTTCTTTTTCTTCTCAAGACAACAAGCAACTATCAATACTAATAAGACAACGACAATGACAAACAGTAATAAATATCGAAATTCAGCTTTATTCTTAGAACAAAAACGTCTAGCGGTACAAAAAAATCTACGACAACTTCAAGAAAGTTCATTATCACGAGATGTAATTAGAAGTAAGAGTTAATTAACACCGTTTCATTGCAAATATCAATATTTATTTACAAAAAAAGGTCTCAAAGCAAAAAATCACAAGAATGAAAACAATGGAATTCATCATTTTCCATCGTCACCGATTTTAAACGATCGTCTACGTAAACGTCGTTGTTTTGCTGATAAAGAATTGGATAACATTCCTGTCATTGTACCAACAGTCGAAACAATGGTGACAAATAGTGCCTTTCGTATGGCTGATCTATCACGATTTTGTACACGAACTTCGTCGAAACCATCGTTCTCAAATGAAAAATCAACACCAAAAAAATGGACGGACTTTTCTGTTGCTGCTATTATTGGTCAGAGTTGAACTATTTTGTACTTTTTTAATTCTTATTATATGCATATATATATTTCGAGAAAAAGAGAAAGAAAAACAACAACAACAACAATGTATTTCATACTTTGATAATTCAAGATTGAATGTAACACAAAAGTTTTGTTTTCTCTCCATATGTGAGTTCCATTCTACCCCGAGAGATATATGGCATATGAGACCGATCTATAGCATGCATCATTGACTGCATCTTTTCATCGAATGAATCTTGATGGCATTTATTCTATTGTAAAAGCAATCAGCTTCTTCTTTTTATGCTTACATTGAAAGACATAATGACAAAGAATTTTATTCAAAAATAAAAAAAAATCAATAGTTAAATCACAAATTACGGTTGAACGTAATTGCCACAAGCTGGACTATAATATGGCTGAGTTCCAGTAACAACTGCATTGTAAGGAGGTGGCGGTAGTTGTTCGATAGGTACAGTCCAACATGCTTGCGGATAGTCCAATTGATGTGGATTAGGATGAGCTACAATGACAACTTGCATCGGATTTGGTGCTACATGTCGATGAATAAATTTCAATCGAACGCAATATAATATAAACGATAAAACTGTTACTGAAACACCTAATCCAATCCAAAGACTATACGATGAATAAGAAGACATTATTTAAAATGATGACTGTTTCAGTTCATGTAAAAATATAAATGAGAAAAGAAGATGCAAAAAAAATTCTTTGACAAACAACATGTGTCAGATGAGTACAGGAATTTTCTCGCGGAAAATCCTTCTTTGAAATACTTTCAGATAATCATCGTCCGCGGCTCATACCAAAGGCGAGAATGCCAAGAAAAAGAAATTAAGCTTCCTTTCATCGTGTGCGTCGAAGGAAACTTCTTCTCTTTTTACACCTTCGCAAAGCTCATTTATTAGATTTCATTGTGACATGAAAACATGCATTAGAAATGATTTATCATTCGCACACACTTGCCAGTTGTTGTTTTTTTTCTTTCTTTCTAGTATGAATTGTATTTTATTTTTATTTTCATCGACAAACTTTTCTTTTTGATCGTTTGAGGGGAAAAATAAAAACGAAGAAGATCATTAGTCAATCAGTTGAGATAATAAGAGAGAAGAACGAAATAGAGACAAGACACTGAAAGCCCTAAAGCATTGAATGTGTCATGTATGAACTAGTGACGAACGTAATGTAATGAAGCAGAAAAAGGAGAAGAAAAAGAAAAGGCAAAATACGTGTTAGCCGTATTTACACAAATATAAGTAATTCGCGATATGGAGAGAAAAGAAAACATGAAATGAACATTTCTACGCTATCAAATAGAGAACCAAAAAAAAAACAACCAAATCAAGAACGAACAATACATATAGACAAGAATCATCCCTGAAGAGAAATGGAAACAAAAAATAGAAACACGTCACCAAATTCTTAAAGAACCGGACACGGAAAATAACAATTTGACAACTAAATGTATACATATATTCTAATCAGCGCCAACAATAACCGTCGTATTGGTGGCGGCTGTGCATTCATCATTTTCTTGTTCGTGTTGCTGAGGTTGATTATTTGCAATTCGTACATGTAGATCTGCGAATATCTGTTCGATATATTGCTTTAATATGATATCTCTTGTATCTGAACTTTGTGAAACTGTTGAATAGAGATTTTCTAGATCAGTTAAACGTTTATGAACATCACCGACGAGATGATTAACAATTGAAATACGATCATCTTCTTCTTTCGTATCACCAATGGCCAATTCTGATATTGTCGACGATAGAATACCGCCGTGTTCCTGTTTGATTTGTCGATAATCTGGAACGGTTAGACTCCGTCGTACATTGCTATCTTTCGGAGTTGTTTTCGTATCGTTTAATGTACAAGCTTGTAATTCATTCGCTGTTTCTAATGAATCTGAACTTTCAATGGAACATGTACTTGACGTACGTTTAGTCGGCTTATTTGGTGATGAGGGTATGTCTTCTAAGAGTAGAGGTTTTAGGCCGAGTACAACCGTTCGATAGAAACAATCTTGTGCCCATTTCGGCATGAGATCTTCAGTGGTATTCGTGTTATCTAATTGACGTAGTGGCAGTGATGTTGGATGGTGATGATGGTATTGTTGTGTTTGATCGTTTTCTTTTGTTTGACTTGTTTTCGTTGGTGATGAATTGTTTGATGAAGCTGACGAAGAACATGATTGAATTATCGGTGCAGGAGGAAGATTTGGTGGTCGCCGAGAAATACGAGAGATTTTCACGCGACGTAAGGCGGTTGTTGATGTTGAGCTTTTCAATTGTTGCGTAGGCACTGTGGATGCTGGAAGAATAAGATTTTGTGTTGAACGAGATTTTGTCATGTTTTTCGGACGATTTTCCGAGACAATAGTCGATGGTGCTCGACGTGTTTGCGTGTTCAATGGTAATGAAGTCGTTGATGATGCGAGAATCGATGTTGACAATGGTTGAGCTGGAATCGATGAACCATCTCGAAGTTTATTCATTGAACTTGATGTATGTGCAGCATAGGATGGAAGATGTGATTGAACCGTAGGCGAAGGTGTTGGTTCGGTCGTTGGAGTATTGAGAGATAATGTTGACGAACGAAAACGATCTTCTGAGAGCGCACGATTGACACGAAGTTTCCGTGTCGTTGATGTTTTCGGTGGTGCGGTTTTCGATTCGATTGAACTTGTTGATTGAATACGTGTTGTTTTAATTGTTCGATTGGATGTTGAGATTTCCTCTTGTGTTGTATTGATCGATGTGGAAAATGTTTCTTCCATTGGAAGATCTTTGGAATCGGACCGAAAACGTGATGAAACGCTTTTTCGTCGTTGAACTTGACGAATCGATGTATCTTCTTCGTCGATCGTTGTATTCGCTGTTTGATTTTCGAGATCATAGTTTTCAGTGAAAAATGAATTGATCTTGCTGTTTGTACTATCGACATCGGCTGATGTAGGTTCGATATCTAATTTTTCGAATGAAAGTTGAGAAATGAAATTGTTAAAATCGCAAACCTTCGTCGAGGAAAACTGATTCGTCTTCTTGAGAACTTATTGAACGAATCATTTTCTCAGTCGAACTAAACGAGAGAATTTTTTTGAAAGAAAACGAATTTCTTTTTGGAAATTACTCTTCGTTAATAACATCAGGTAATTGTGAATTCATTAGTTTAGGTAAACGAGGTTCTGCAGTTGCCCAAAGACTTCTCTGTCGTTTCGATTGTGGTTGATGTTCTTCGATAATACTCGGTGTCTAAATAAATTCCCTTTCAAATCTCAATTTCGATCAAAACAATTCGATCTACCTGCGAAATTGTTTCATCAATTTCCGTTCTAAAATTTCGAAAGAAAAACAACAAAAAAAACATTTTCGAATAAAAACACAAAAACAAACGTACATTTCTAAATCATTCGATTTCATCAAAGGAGCCGACGGCAATCGACTGATTGTTGGCACAATCGCTAATTCTGCGATATTCCAAACAAAAATACAACTAAAAAACCAATACTATTATTTATCAATCCTATTCTTTCATGTACCTATCCCCCGAAATCGTATACAAATGATGCCCATCGTGGCTAAATTTCAAGTCTGTAACAATTTCACTATGACCGCAAAGCGATGCCACGCAATCGTACGTAATTGTTTCCCAAATATAAACGCATTTGTTCGAACATGATGTAGCTAAATATCTTCCCGATGAGTCGATATCGATTTTAATTAGATAGCCCGTATCATCATTCATCGAACCTCGGCACGTACGAACCCGTTTGCCGTCTTGAGTGTTGTAAATTCGAATCATTCGATCTTGGCAAGCCGTACTGACGAGTTCACGTGCGTGATCAATAGTTAAATCGTAGAATGTTTGCTTTTCAACGATATTATTCGAACGAATAAATTGATATTTTCCGTTGTCACCTTTGGAAATCGTTCGAAATATCAACGATTTATCCGCACTACAGGTAATCAATTGCAGATTCGAGGTTATCGATGAATAAGTAAATCGAACGGCTGTTATCGCTGCCGAATGATCGTCTAACGTCGAAATCAGTTGATAATCTCTCGATGCATCGAACACATGAACAAAACGATCACGACTGCTCGATGCGAGAAACGTCACATTCGCGTCAATCGATTGACCGTAATCAACACTCAAAACTTCGCTATCATGTGCTTCAATTAAGGCTATTTGTTTGAATGTTTGCATGTCAATTATTCGAATATTTCCGTTTCGATCACCGATAGCCAATGACGAACCATCGGGACTGATTTTCATACAACGACCACCGATTTTTGGAATAAATTCCGGACGATCTAAAAAGCGGAAAAAATACAGATGGTTTCGATTAAGATTTTTTGTTTCTGCAACATTGAATACAAAAATAAAAACACATCTGCTCGAAATTAATCAATGTACTAACCTTGAGTTGTTTGACTATCGGATAATTTCGAATAATCTTCATCGAGATAGACGATTTTCATAAGTTGTTTACTGAATATATTGTTGATCGATGCAGGATTAAAGTATGTTTCGTTTTCAAGTGAATTTAATGACCAAAATCGAATGGTGTTATCGGATGAACATGTTATACATGTTAATTGACGAAGAATCGAAGGGGAAGTATTTGTTCGAGAATAAATCTAAATAAGAGAAATTTTTTAAATCGAAAAAAAACAACAAATCAATTGATTTTACTTCAATTCCCCAACCACAATCGGAATGATACATATGCGAATCACGTTTTTTAATCGATCGTTCGTTTTTTATATCCCAAATATAAAAACTATGATCATTATAAAAACAGGTCAACTAAATAGAATAAATTTTCATTAGAAAAAAAAAACTGAATTCTTGAGATCGAAGTATTTACTAGAGATTTATCTTCGTCTAAACAAATAGCAATCGTATCTGGAAAGCACATGTTTGCCTGTTGAGAGCAAGTCATTTGCCTATGAAAACAAGAATTGATTAGATTTTAAATCCGCAGACTAATCCTACTCGATTGAAGTAATAAAACCGATATCAACACCCAAATAATGTGGCAAAGGAATCGACATAATATATTCGAGAGTTTGAGGGGAGAATATATATACAGCACCTTTGACACACCCAACAACAAGATATAAATCGCCAATAGCAAGACAATTCGTTTTCTCTTGAAGATCTCGTTCACCACGCATTTGTCGATGTTCATCGAACTGACAAATAAGTCCGTTCGATGTAATCACATAGGTCATACCCGCACAATCACCACGTCCGCAGACGACATCAGTAAAAAAATTATCTTTACGTTCACCTAAGATTGCATATCGGCCACGCAATGGCACAACTTCAAGCTAAAAATGTCAAAAATTGGGTCTTTTTGTTTCTCTCTAATTCGAATCAGTTTTTTTTTCTTACTGATGCTGTAGAAATTAAATACCAGAATTTCACATGCCGATTGCCGACTGTAACAAAATAACTGCCGTCTTCGGCAAAGGCAATACGACGAATCTAATTACAAAGATTTAATTCGATCAATGAGAAATTTATGTTCGAAGATCGAATTTCTTACAGCACATGTACATTTATTCGATGCGAGCTTTTTCTTCTCTTTCCAATTCCAAACATAAATATTTCCATCGTGCAAAGACCCGACCGACACAAGTCGATCGACATTCGGTGAAAAACATACCGAATCAATCGCGATTTTGTGATCACTCAGTTCAATACATGTGCTCTTATCACCAGCTAAATCCCAAACGCGAACTTTAGGATCGTGTCCACACTAATACAATGTTATTTTTTTTTGTTGTTGATCAATGACAAAATCAAAATATTTACTTCGCCTGTTGCGAGATAACGTCCATCGGCTGAAAGTGACAACGATGTGATCGCTTTTCGAGCTGTGTTTATGATAAAATCTTGTTTCTGCGTATGAATATCATAGAGAACAACCGTTGAACTATAAGAATAATCAATGACATATTGATTTATTCGATGTGACTTTACCCAGCTGCGTAAGCAATTGTTGAATGATCTTGACTCACAAGTGAATTCGATATTGATGTAAAACCAAGGACATGTTCAAGATTAACTTGAAACTGAAAGCAAGAATTCGTTAATTGAATTCAATCTTTTCGAATCAATTGAGAGTTCATACTCGAGATAGATTCGATGATGGATCAATTCGTTGAGCTTTACGTTTTAGTGCGGAATAGGACGTCATATTACCGAGACTTGTTTGTCGACGACGATTTAGATGAAATGGAGATGAAACACTATTAGTCGATGCAAATAAGGCAAGATTGCCGGTTGAGAAAGGTGTTGAATGTTGATAACATTCACTAGCTCGTTTGTTAATCAAACGAGTTTCGTCTAAATCACAACAGCAACAACAAAAATAGTACATTTCAACATAAAGAAACAACAAAATACGAACAATAAAAGCAAAAGACAAATGATTATTACTTTTTTCTCGTCTAATTGTTTTAACTTATTCACCTATGTTTTCTTTTTTTTTTATAAAATCAAATATACATAGGACATGCAAACAAAACGTAATCGTACAAATACATCTATGTGAGTGTGTGTACACATAAACTAATCATTATCCTCAAGCGTACAGACGATCGTTTTCTTTTCTCTCGCTCTCTCGTTTTTTTTGCTGATTGCTTGAAGATGATGGTAGGAAGGCCATGTGCCATCGACACTATCATCATTTATCAAAAGCAATAAAACTGAATGAACTAAACTAATCTGATTTCAAAGAAAAATCATCGCTATTAATCGCGAGATTAACATTAACATATAAACGAACGATAGCACAAATAATAAGGCATACTCCTTGGATTTATGTCAATACTATAATGATGACCCATGGAAAGAACTTTCTGTTTTGTAGAAATGGGAAAAAAAGCAATTCGATGAAAAATCAATTGGAAAATAAAATACCGTTGATTAGTTTTGCAGATTTAATTAAACGTTTAGTTTTATTTGGTTTAGATGATTTTAATATTGAAGATCTTGTTGCTAATCGATAATGATGAGATGTTGATGCTATTGTTTCATGTTTCTTGTGATGCATCGAATGGCAACAACATTAATAAGAGATACAACATGTGAAAGAACGAAAAAGACACACGAAAGAGAGAGAGAGAGAAAGAGAGACTATTAATAGGAATAAATTTTGCAATCTAAAGAAATAACAATAATGGATAATAAAAAAAGCAAAGTCGATTTGTGAAATGTCAAAAACGAGTATGAACAATAGTTGTGAGTGACTTGATCGTAGGCGAGTGTTAAATGACACGTTCAAAATTTAATTCATGATCAAGTGAACTTTTTTTTTACTTTAGATAGACGAAGAAGAAGAAAAAGGAAAAAAGTGACGACGATGACGACAACGCAAAAGAGAACGAGATATTTGCTTAACGAATACTTTTAAAAAAAGAAGTGAACTGATCAAATTCAATCAGATACGCATTGAAATAATAATTATTACGTGACTTTGTATACAAACGAAAGAAAAAGAATCTGTATTTAATTAGTTTTTAATCTGAACAATAGCTATTAACTGATTCATGACACTCACCTATTGCCCGACGAATAAATCTACTTGTACAACTGAAAGGAAATTGATGAGATAAGCCGGATCGTTCAGATAAGTAGTTAGAAGGCGAGAAGCTATTCCCAGTTGTCGTCATTGATATTTACGAATGGATAGAAACTATTCCATTTTGTTCTCTTTCAACTAGTTCGTTTCATTGATAAATGTTTATTCTTCATACGTGTATACATGTCTGTTGATCGGTTGGTATGTGTTTGTTACGTGAAGATATCACTACCATCAAATACTCTTATTCTTTCTTTGCTTTTTTTTCTTCGCTCTCTCTCTCTCTCTCTCTCTCTTTCTTCTCTCGCTCGTTTCTTTTTCTTATATAGATGATGTGTTCACCGTTACTGCGAAGACGATGAGTACGTATTTATTCATATACATCTACATACGAGTTTACATCTCGAAGTATGTCACCTAGGGATTCACGTTGTGTATATATGCATATACATATAAAGAAGAACAAGAAAGAAAGAAATAGCATTGTCATGTATATGTATACACTATTGAACATCCATCCATTCTCCTTTCTGCCTTTAATCATCTGATTTGGACTACATGTAAGAAAGAGTCGTAACGGAGGTGGTTGATGAAACGAGAGCAAAAAGTACATCTATCTACGCGAATGAATTGGGCGGATCATTACAAATGGTCAATTCATTGTTTCATTTTCTATATATTCGTGTTGACAATGAGTTCTCATGGGATAATGAACGCTTAAATTCAATATTTTATTATCGAGATACTGATGATAAACTAACAATTCGATTCTAATTAACGATCGAAAGAAATTTTCTATACTTAACCGTCACTAAAAAAAATGTTTTTACAAAGAAAATGAAATGCTTTTTTCTTGTCAGTTGTCAAGTTCGAGACATGGATTGACAGACTAAAATAAGCAAATATAGAAATATAAACGAGGAGACAAAGAATGAACACCAACGGAAAGAATATAATGAAATAGTATGGTGCAAATTTCTACGAATTAGCATTCATCTGCATGTTTTACTATTGATTTCGATTATTTGACAACTATTTTCATCGAAATAATAAATTGAAATATGAATTAATTCAATATTCTTCAAAAAATTCACACAAAAAAATAGATTTTATTCGACACATAGAAGCGACATCTACAAATGTCATATTATTTCATGTGATCTATCTATCCTGTATAGTTTTTTTTGCAGATGAGAAGTTACGTAAAGGTATTTTTCGTCACAATACATTGACTATTGTGCAATAGCTCTTCTTTTTACTACTAAGTATGTGTCATAATGCGTTCTAATATCACTCAAGAATGTTTATTTTTTTCATCAAGGTTAATACCGTTTGAGTTTGACTAACGATTGTGTTGAATACTCGTCAATTATCTAGCTGATTATTTAAATCTACGAGTACAATTGAAGTTTGTTTTGTTTTTCTTCAACTCGAAATAAATAAAATAGAAAAATAAACATTACAAAAGTTTTGTTCTTTTTCATATAACGAAATATTTGTTTTTGTTCAATCATTATTGCTCGTAAAAAGTGCCGATGATGATGTTGGTGTTGTTCGTCGACTGTTGATTGTCGAGATAACTTTAAGTCGTTGTCGATTAACACCGATATCTCTCGGTGTGAATAATTTATTGTCTTTGCTGAGTTTTAAATGGCCTTGATGTTCTTCGAATTCTTTTTGCCATTCGCGTGCATCGTATTTACCTTTGACTTTCGAGATTCGATTTAAATAATCGAGATTATTCTGCGATAAATTCAACGGTTGACGACGACGATTGGCGTTTGTTGGCGATGGTTGAAATGGCGATGGAATTACTTTCGGTTTTGATTGCATAATTTCGAGAATTTTCTTTGATTTAACATCGTTTTCTCGAGCGAGTTCTCGATTTTTTTCCATTTGTCGAGAGAAATTATGTTTAACACGAGGAAAATAGGCTGGTGCAGTGGTATCTAGACCACTTCGTCGTTGCATTTCAGCAATTTTCTTCATATGAGCTTGTTGTTTGCGTTCTTCACAGTACAATTGAACAAGTGAAAGACGATTGACAGTCACATAACCCGACATGATCGATTTCGAATCGGCAAAGAAAAAATCTTTCTAAAAAAAAGAAGAAGAAGAATAATCGAATTGCTTATCTCTGCCATCTCTTATGTCCTTTAGAGGCCGCTGCTTTATTCGGTATCTGTATCCGCTGACTGGAAGTCGGTGAATACAAATCGTAATTCAACTTATAGGTGAAAGTAAACTTTCAAATGCTAAAATACAGACTGATGTGGAAGAAAATGAAATTCAAGAAATCGAAAAGTGTTTTTTTTAAACATTTCATACAATCTTTTTCTTTATACTTCGATTTAATCGTTCACTTGCATAAACAAGAAACAAAGACATCCGTACTTGAAACTTTTCTGCTCTCTCTCTCTTTCCCTTTTTCGCTTTTGTTTGTTGTCTTGAGAGAAAAAAAAGCGAACCTATTTACATATTTACCAAAATACGATGCCTAGTTTCTCATTAATTTAGATGGAAAACGATGACGATGATGTCATACCAACATTAGTTGATGAATCGTCGACAAAAGTTCCCGTGACTATTCTCACCGGTTATCTCGGTACAATATTCATCCATTGCCATATGTTTGTCGAGTATAATTATTGGCATTTTAGGTGCTGGTAAAACAACATTGCTCAATTATATTCTTACTGAAAATCACCATAAACGAATAGCTGTGATTTTAAATGAATTCGCTCAAGGTAGTGCAATGGAACATCTTTTGTTAACATCAACAACAGATGAGAAAAGTGAAAATGGTCGTCAACGATACGAAGATTGGCTTGAGCTGCGTAATGGTTGTTTATGTTGTTCTGTCAAGTAGACTATCGTTTTTCAAAAAAAAAAAAAGACGAAGAAAAAAACGAAATACTGTTGTTGTTATTATTATTCTTTTCTTTGATTGAAAAGGGATGTAGGTGTACAAGCTATTGAACAATTACTAGAAAAACGCCGAAATCATTTCGATTATATTCTTCTCGAAACGACTGGCGTTGCCGATCCATTGCCCATTGTCAAAATGTTTTGGCTTGATGAAGAATTGCATAGCGATATTGTTCTCGATAGTAAAATGAACGATTAGTTTTCGAAAAGAAAAAAAAATGTTTGTTCATAGGTTTAATCACTGTTATTGATGCACATCATGGATTAAAAGTAAAATTAACAACGAGATCTTTAATTGCATTGTAAATCTAGAATTATGAAGATGATCGTCATCAAGAAAAAGCGCTTTGGTCAAGGTAAATTATCTATGAAATTCATTTGATATTCAATGAGAAATGTTCAATAGACAAATAGCTTTGGCTGATGTCATTTTACTTAATAAAATCGATCTTATTTCTCAAGAAGAAAAAACAAAATTACTTTCTATCATTCGGTATGTATTCACTCATTGATCTTCTTAACTAAAACTTATTAAATAGATCTATCAATGTCACTGCTCAAATTCACGAAACAATACGCTCTCAGTAGAAGTTTTTTCTTTTTCGAGCTTCGATTCAAATAAAACCTTCTCCTTAGAATTGACCTATCGTTGATTCTTGATCGACATGCTTACAGTACGAATTCTCCACCGAATTATCTATTAAGCAATGTTCATGAACAAACATCGAACATCGTTCCACATGGACATGAAGTTTGTTGAATAAATTCATTCATTCATTCATTTAAAAAAAAAACATGATCTTTATTAGACACTTAATTCAGTGACAATTGAATTAACTGGCGAATTCGATTTCAATAAACTTGATCAACTTCTTATTCAACTTTTATGGAATGAAGAAAATACAAATCAAGAAATAGTTCGCATGAAAGTAATTGAATTGATTTCTTCTTCTATTTTATTATGTCTCTCTATTGAGGCCGTTCTCTGTCTGCATAATGAATCAACATATAAACTTCTTCAAGCTGTTGGTCAAATGTATGAATTTATTTCTACAAATGAAAATCATCATGACAATCGACGAAATTGTCTTGTTATTATTGGATCGAATCTCGAACAAGAAATTTTAATCGAACAATTTCGAAAATGTTTAAAATAGGACAGAAAAAAAAAAGTACCATTGTCTTTCATTTTTCATGGAAATAAATTTATCTTCTCATTCGTCCTCGAACATATTTGTGTAAATCGAAATCAGCTTCGAATAAAAAGAAATGTAATGAACGTTCATTTTGAGCTAACGGATGTGCGACAACTTTGCTGAGGAATGTTTCTAAACCTTGTCGTCTATCTTCAATGAAAGTCTCATCGAATGAACTATCCTTGGTAAAGAATGGTATTTGTCTTGTTAAAGCTCGATCTGGTAGCGGTGGAACGATCATTTTAACATCGGACTTTTCTAATTCATTGAATAACCATTCGAATTGCGAATAACGTCTTTGAACAACGGATTCATTTTGTTCGAAAACCGGCGATGTCGATTGAAATTTCACAGTGTAAAGAACGTATTTTTTCGAACCTTCGACCTTTATTTCAGGTGAAGTCACTCGAATTTGTAGCGCAGGTCCTGTCGTTTCAATTGAATTCATCATGTTGTCGATGTGGTCGGACAGAAGAAGAAAATAAATGTGCAACAAGTAAATGATAAGATATCAAAATAAAGATCTCTCGCTTTCGTATCTATTTCTTTTTTCTCACATTTTTTTTCTCGTCTCTTTTCATTTTTCTTACAGGTTTATTTTAGAAAAAAAAAGATATTATTACTTTAAAAGGAAAGAAGAAAGAGAAAAAAAAATGAATAAACAAAAAACTGTTCGAGAAGGATCGAATCGAATTGTTGAACTTGACGAGGACAGAGAACGGAGAAACGTATGAAAAGTTCCATCGCGTAGATATAATTTGGCTTCACGACTTTGAGCAGTTGAACCGTCCGAACAACGATAGGAACCGCTGTCACTTGGACGAGACGCCGTGATATGTAGAATGGTTACTGTTGCATTGGGTAATTCAGCTGATGTTGTTATATGACTTGAATCTGATTGAATTGGTTTACCATCTTAAAAAAGAAACATTTCTTATGCTTCTTCTCTTTTCTTTTGCACGAGAAATTTATATTTACCTTTCAGCCAAGTGACTTTCTCACGACGAACACGATGTTGTCCAGTGAAATTACACGTAAATTGTGTTTTATCTCCGATCGAAACAAGAACATCATTCGGTTGGATATTTACAATGATGTCTACAATAAAATTTGACTGTTAATCTTTGATTAAGATTTTGATTACTCTATCTGTTTATTCTCTAATTTTAACTCAACCGTGATTATCTTTTCTGTCTATAAGATATGTCTGTTTTCCTCTTCTTCTTCTTCTTCCTCCTGATATAAACAGTGAACACATATGTGCATGTATAATCCGTATCTCTCATTCTCTTTGATCGATGCTTTTGTTTTTACCTTCGACATTAAGTTTAACAGTAGACCGTGCCGAAACACGTCCATCTTTTTGTACGACATGACATTGATAACGAGCAGCATCGCGTAATTGCAAATCAGTGATATGTAAATCCCATTTAGCAGGTGAAAGTCCATGATCAAAACTGTAATATGCTACACTTATTCGAGGATCTTTCGTTATTAAATATTTGCCAACATTTAAAGGCGCTTGACCATTCTTAGTGATTTTATACCACATAACCTATTACACAAAAAGAAAACGAAGAAGAAGAAACTTTCATTAAATCGAATGTTTTCTTTTTCATTTGAATTTTACTCGTTCGGGTTCCATAATAAGTAAAACTGCTTTACAAGGCAATATCACTGATTGCATAAGGACACTTGTAATTGTATGTTCTTGTTCGGTAGCAGTTGATAATTCGAATGGTTGTTGCTCAATAGTAAATAGAGGATGGATACCTATTAGTGAGAGTAAAGAGAGAACAACAATAATGTAAAACGGACATTGCATGCCTTGTTGGCCTATTTTAAAATGAATATTAGAAGGAAAATGATGATCTGGCGAGTTAGATCATAGACTTTGATTATACAGTTTCTTTTGAAAATTGAACACGCAACGGATATGCCATGGTGAATCTGTGGACACACTTTAAATTATCTATCTAATTGTTTTCTTGATCTGCTCGATGCAGACGAATCACTTGAGCAATATGTCACTAGAATTCGAACGGTAAAGAAGCGTATGTGTGAAAGAGAACGCTCTTAATGGTCAATAGAATTGAAGAGAAGCAAACGGAAGACAGAAGAGAAGGCAAGCTTGACGCCCGCGTTTTGACTGATTGTATTGTTTAACATGAACATAGCTTATCGGTTCCATTCGCGATGACCGAACTCTATACTTAAACGGAATTGTTTTAAGTTGAACAATATGATGACATTCATTACGTATACAAGAGTCATTCGTTGACCGATTCAACAATGAAAAATTATTCACTATTTACATCTGGTGCTCGGCTAACTATTACTCTCTTGGAGGTCATCTCTATTGCATAAATAGTATATCGTGCCGCTCGTCTTCTTCTTCTTCTTTTGATCGAATTCAACGTTAAATCATTACTTACAAATAGTAAAGATAAACAAGATCAAAGCATAAGAGTTAACCATCCGTAGTGCATGCTTAATGATTAGATTTTGAATAATGTATCTATTTAATTGCTTAGTGTATGTTTCAATCGATGTGATAGTGTTCAAATATTAATGATAATAATAATTTGCATGTGTATTTGTGTTAGCCGCTGACTATCGAGGGACCATTTTCATGCCAATTATGATCAACGAGTGAGAATCAGAGAACTGAACAGTTCGCTCTTGTTTTCTCTTTTCTTCTCTCTCTCTGTCTCTCTTTCTCTTGTGAAGATGATGAGAGAAGAAGAACAGAAAAGAGAAAGAAGAAGCAGAGAAAATGAATGTTAGTGATGACAAAAAAATGATGATATGATGTGAATATAAATATATAAACAAAAGTAAATTGAAATATCTCGAACAGACAGATATATAGATTTTTAATACGATCAATTGTTCAATTATATGGCAAATTAGACGAGCACAATATGTTTCTGGATTTGACATTGTTGTCAATTCAATATAATCGGTTTTGTCCTTGACTATCTCGTTCATTTAATACTTTTATATTATTAAGAAATCTTTTCAAAAAAAAAGAAAAGCACTGACGAGTAGATCGAAGGTAAAATAAAAGATACGCTTGTCAATCATTGTTCGTCAAGCCCGAGGAATGGCTTAGCTAATGAGATGAATTGAATTGATCATATTCAGAATTTGCTAATAATTTTTCGTCATTGACATCGAAATGAATAACAATGAATAAAATAAATTTCTGTATTATGATTGACTTCGACAAGGTCAATTCGGTTCAATCAATGTAAAAAAAAGTTCTTCTGGGGGCTCTTTCATTTCTTATTCGCTTGCTACTATTGGCCTCCTATTCATCCTCAGGGCATCCTCTATGATCATTGGGCAGCACGACTGATTGCATCATTCCATAGCTACTGCTTTGTCGTCGTTGTCGTAATCTCCATCAGTCATTCTCTGCTCAGTTTGTTTCAATTCGATGATGCCAAAATCGAGCTTCGCCTTTCTTTCTTTCTTGTGTCTTATCTTGAATCTTGATAATTGATACAGTCAAATTTCCAAAAAGGAAAAGAAAATCTAATAAAATTGTTTTCAAATGAAACAGATTGGCTATTCAACGGAAACGGATGCATACGCTATCTCGCTAGAATTACAATTAGTTTATACATTGATACGTATACAACATCAACTAGACGAAAACAAGCACGAGGAAGTTTAATCGAATAAACAGATCAGTCGAGTTCGATGTTTTTTTTTCTCTCTCTCTCTCTCTCTTTTGGCTTTTGACCTTGATAATGAACATAAATCGATTTCAAATCATCTTATTAATTTCTTTTCCTATTCAATGTTCTGATCTAAACATCGAAAAGAAAAAGAAAACGGATGCTTAACTTCTCGTTGAAAAAAAATCATCTGTGATTTTAATGAATCGATGTGAAAAAAAGAAGAAGAGAAAGCCTAGAAGAAACAAAGGACAGAAAAAAAACGAGCAGGCCGAGAAAAGAAAGAAAGAAAAATGAATGAACCATAATTGGCATTTTCTTTTTCTCATTAGATTGAAAAGCCCCAAGGGAATTTACTCGAATCTGCCAATCATTCATATTTTTAAGCTTTAAAATCAGAGAAGTTCTTCATAAATTCGCTAAAAATATGTTTATTTAGAAAAATATAGCTGTTCTACATTATTTTTAAAAAAAACACAGTGAGACGAAAAATAGATATTTCAGTGATTAGGAAGAGAGAAATTGTCAAATATCATTAGTGACTTGATCTTAATGTCTGTCAGGATGTGATTCAAAACGCATCGCATTTCGAGCAGTTTTCATTAAAAGCAAATTGATATCTGGCGAGGGAAGAATATTTTCATGTGGCAAAGCCATACGACGTGGGAAAAACACGTAATCCATCTAGAAAAATCAAAGTTTTTCGTACAACACAAGACCTATGAAACTACATACGGGATAATCGAAGAAATTACAAACATTCGAAGTGTAGATATCAGCGAAACGAGCTAAACGTCGATGAAAATACGTTGGAACTGTATGAGTTCGAAAGACCGAGCCAAAATATGGATTAAAAAAATCACGAGATTTCGATCTTAGATACAAATTTCAATGAAAACAGCCGATATACACTCAAATGATATTTACCGTTCGCTTTCTCGCTCATCTACCCATGTTTTCATTAAAGCATCCGCTTCAGGACCAGGTATGACCTTCAAATCGATAGAACAAAACTCGAACTGCCTATGACAGATTTCTGTATTCTCACTTGTAATTGATCGATTAACCATTGAAGAATAGTTAACTTTAAAAAAAACCCAGAAATACATACAAATCATCATCACTCTCAAGAATATATTCATTCAATACCCAATGAATCGTCTTTTGAAATGCATCCGAATTGAGAATACCAATTTCATCCTCAACTTCTTCTAAAATTGCACCTGTTCTCCAGCCATATTTCAAAAATAAATCCTAAATATTCCATTGTTCACAATCATAGCATGCCAACTAACTTACAGCTAAATCACCATAGATATGATCGCCAATATAAAGAACATCATTTCCCTGCCAATGGGTCATTTCAATAAGATTAGATAGATTACCCTGATTAAAAAGACATGCATATCAATCAAAATCTTCGTTGAAAATTGTTCGTACTTCGACATAAACTTTTCCATGTTCTAATTTTTGAATTCGATTCCAAGATTTCGAATTTTTACTCGTATCAATTTCACGAAAAGGTCTGAAGACAAAAACAAAAACACATTGTTTCATAATGAAATCAATTAAAAACTCGAGATGAAAAAACCTTTTTTCTCCTCCGAAAAACGACGGTTTTCTCGCCTGACAAATAATCACATCGAAATAGTCTTGCCAGTTACTTCCGAGTAAATAACTCATGCCACAGTTGACATACCAATAGGCGCTATTTGTTATAATAAATATCTGTTTATTCGCATCACGAAGACGTTGAAGAAATGTTTTCAAACGAGGATTTTCCTCGAAATAGGTTTCTATTGATAATCAGACAGCGAATTCTTCGTTGAAAATATTCTTCAAACATACCAACATCAAGTCCAACTATTTGATGCATCATTCCACTCTTATGAAACGCAGTCACTGCTTCCTAAATGTGTTAAACATTCGAAAATCGATTTAGAATATCTATTCAACCTACTTGAACGTCATAATGAATATATTCCGATGCAAATGGAATACTGTTGTCAATAAAATACTAAATTCGAGTATTTACAAAAAAAAGTTTTTTTTTTTTTGATTCGATATTCTACTTGAATTATATCACGAAGAAGAGTGATCTCAGGTATTGAAAAAATGTCGACATATTGAAACATTTTCGATGTACGCCCGAGATAACCAACAATATCAACAGATAATTTCGTTCCATGATGAGCAGCGATAACTTCTTCGTCAGGTATTGCTCGCATACCGTGATAAACCGTACCTAATTGGATATTATGAAAACTATCGACCTTCATTAACCATCCACGTTGAATATCTAAATGAAGGCCACGTGCACCCATCCCTGGTCGATAACGAAAATTCAGCAAATCATCAGGATACTTCAATGAAAATAAAAAAACGATCGGTTTCTATTTTTGAAAATAGATCGAAAATGAAATTTTACTCGATAGCTTTTCACTAATAAAGTCTTGGCATGATCGTATATTAACGAATGCAAGGACGGTTTGTAACGTGCTAGTGTATAATCTACAGAAAATTCTGCTTTATGTCTTGTGATGAAAATGAAACAACAAACCGAAATCGAAACCGTAAACTTTGATTTTCCCTAAATCGAGCTCGTTGTTAGCAAAGATTCCATTCGGATTCATTTTCTTCTCAAATGAATAATTCGATGCTAATTCGAAAAGTAAGTCATTCAAAATACAAACAACATTAAAAAAAGAACATTCTATTTACTCATCGATTCGTGTTTCAGCAGATCGTAAAGCTGCTGTAAATCTTCTATAGGACGTTGATGAGTAAACGATCGTCGTGGTGGAATAAATATTTCTCGAATTATTCGCTGAGATGAAATGCGAATGCACAGCATCTTCGTTTTTTTTTGAGAAAATCGAGATTCGTTTACTTGACTACTCTTATTTATGTATATATAGAAGCGTGCAATGCCAACCATCAGTCGACGAGCTGATCGATTCATGCAACCAGTTCGCATACTTGCTCGACAGAGGTCTATAGAATGCAATAATACTCAGAATAAATACGAGACAAATTCGTTCTTTTTTTTTATTTATTCTCTTAAGATTATCGATTAGCATAAGCGAACAAGAAAGTTTTCGATCGTTTGAGAATCGGAAGATTTTCCATGACTATGAAAAGATCTTGTAGATTCGCACGAAGAATTCGTTTGTGAGTTGACTTCTTTTGATTTTCATCGGCAAGAGTTTTCTGCCGTTTCAATCGACAATCTCGTAGAACATGACGAGCCATTTCATTTGCCTCTTTGTGTCGTAGTTCTTCGACTAATGATAAACGATATTCACGTGAACGCATTCGTTTTTGTTCATCGTCATTCGAATGAATCGGATCGGCTTTTCGTTGATTATCCAAATCGATTAAAAACCGAATCTGTTCACGAACGTGACTTGTCATTTCGTATGAATTCGAATTATGACATCGTATGTCCGTTCGATGTTCGGTATAGAACCGAATGCGTTCGATGAGATGCCGAAGAAACTTCGACAATGTTTCGAAAATCAACTGTTCAGCACATTGATTCAAATGGAAATTCTGTCGAGCAAAACGTTGAATCAATCTTTGTTGATAAACATTCGCGTCCGATCGAATATTCGGAATGAATGCCGATGGTTCGTCAGCCGCCGCCGACTGTGCCGATGCCGTCAAGTCGATTAGCTGCGGACACGACGATGGTAGACGAAAACGAGCTTGTTGTAACGATGGCAATCGAGTCGAATTGGGAAAAGACATGGTTTTGAATGTGTCCCATGAAGAAACATCGTATTGATTTTGTGCTAAGGGAATTGTTTCGACTAGAAATGTGACGAGACTGCTTTTAATTGTAACATTGAGGATACGTTGAACATCTTGAACGAAGATTTCGACTGATGATGAATGATTGAAAAGACTACGAACACATTCTTCGATCTCTGCGGTTCGATCGATGGAAGTGCTTTTGTTGTCATCGATTTTAGATTCGCCTAGTTTTATCAAACGAATAAGACGTTGGCGCAATTTTAGAATCACTTCGAACTGAGTTGTTGTTTCCATTAAATGAAAATGAATTTAATTATCGATTGTAAGAGAAGAAAATCATAATTTATTATCGAAAAAAGCAGAAGAAGTAAGAAATTAACTGAGAATACACTGAAATTCATAGAGAAAGAAACATCTATCACTTTTTCTTTAGCTGTTGTTGTTGTTGTTGTAGTTGTTGTTGCTGAGAAAAACGTTGGTATTCTGCCTGAGTTAATTCACTATCAAGTCTAGCGATCGTGGTAATTAAACTATCACGTTCACCACGCAGAAGAACGATGTCAGTTTTTTGAATAGTTAATTCAGAACGAAGTCGTTCATTTTCGTTTCGAAGTCGCTCGAGTTCTTGAGTATTATCATCTGTATTCGTACGTAGTTCACTTAGTTTTTGATCATCACGAATGATAACTTGTCCATTGATCTGTCGGAGAAGATGAAGCGATTCGATATTCACATTTACCGGAGGTTTCGTCTCGACAACGGCTTGTGCTGTTGAGCAGTCGTTTGAAAGCTAGAGAAAACAAATTTCGACGATTAGAGGAATTCGTGTTGTTTTTTTGTACTTTAAGAGTGAATTTAACGTTTGTTAGATGTACATCGATTGGCGGCAGTTTCACTGGTTGAGTTTGTCGAATGAGTTTTTGTTCGAGTGTGAAAATTTCTTCGAGATTCTGTGTTAATACTTCAACGGTATGATCAGTCGTTATTAATGTACGATCTTGAAGTTTGACTGTGACCATCGGTGGTGGCGGTGGAAATTCACCTTTCGTGAAATCGATTCGAACGTTAATCGGCGGCACATTTTCGTTGTTATATTCGTCTTGAGAGAAAAAGAAAGAAGAGATTTGAGAGAAATACGAGCGATCGATGATACCTGGACGTTCGTTTTCGAATAATTTCGGTTTAATTGAATTGAGTTTTAGCGAAGAGAATTCATCGAGACGCAGATATTTAACATTACACGCGATGAATAATGGTCGATCGAGTTTGTCATCATCTTCTGTGATACAAACATTGATTCGATTTAGTTTAACAAATACACCGTCGATCTGCAAAACGATGATTTTATTCAATTTTTTGTTTTCTCTTCAATTTACCGATTCATTTGTTGCTGATGATGCTGAAATGACGCAATTTTTGTCTGTTAAACTGACAGAATCATCATCGATTTCGATTCGTGCAGCTTTCTGCTGTTCGGTTTCATTGATATATAAACTTGCGTCGAGATCAGCGTCTAAGTATTCTGTGAAATCTAATTGCGACGCTGTTTCATCACTCATATCGCTCATATTCATCGACGATGCAAGCGATGAACCTCGTGAATTTTTCGACACAAATTCGAGTCCACGTTGAAGATTTTCTTCAAATTTTGACTTTTTTACTGTCTTAACTGGTGTCGACGATTCAGTTTTGCTTGTACGATTTGTAGTCGAGTCGATTTGGGCAATGGAATCCGGCTCAGAAACATCGCGTAGGGCGGATTCGAGTTCTGTTTCTGCGAGATTTGATGTCGATGCTTGAGGAATATTGATAGTTTCGTCTTCGAGTCCGTCGAGAACGGCAAGTGTAAATGTTTTTGTTGTTGTTACACAGATACTGAATTGAAAATTGTTTGACGAAGATAAATTCTCAGGTGAAATCGTTTGTTTTAGCGCGAGAGTTTCGTTTTTATGTCGTTCGAGTTCATCGAGAAATAGACCTAATTCATCGACAAGATGCATGACAAAAGTATATTGTTTTTGAGAAATTTTCAAAAGAGCAGGAGCTTCGAGAACACAAAGAACATTTGCCCAAGGATCTATCAAAACAGAACACATTGAATATCATTCGAAAACAATGAACAAATCGAGTTTTACTCTTTTCTTTTTCATCTAAAACAGCCCAACCAGTCACTGAAACACCATCGACCATATTCTGTTTCGCCAAACGAATTGAATCGCATGCTGCTGGTGTAAAATCCAAATAGATATTTTCAGCATGAAAATGCCAAATATCGAACTTAGCTGACTAGAATATTTCCTAATAAACAACGAAATCGAATCTCAATCTTGTTCTCTTACTTTCTTCAAAGAATCTGTCGTCATTGTGTAATAAGTATGAAGTGCGACGCCGCTCGATGTTGGTTCTGGTAGATTGTTTGTTTTCTTACTCAATGGATTATTGGAAAGATACGTTTCGTACGGATGTTTTTCGAATAATGAACTGAGATGTTTTGTTGATGACGATGTAAAAGGCCATTGGGATTGTTGAAAGAAATTTGTTTGCTTGAATGACTCGATATGTTCTTCGAGTTTATTTCGGCGACTTGTTGGTTCTGTTCGCGTATTTGTAATTAAGATTTTCGATATATTCAATTCGAGACTTTCATGTTGTTGTTCATCAGATTTATCTTTTTGACTTTTGGAAAACATTTCCGAACTAATAAGAATCTATCGAGCAACAGAAAATATTCAAATAAAGTTTATAAAAACAAAACATTCGAATCTACTCGTGGCAACATAGCTTCGACTTTGACAGACATATGTTCGAGATCAGTTGTTGGCTTTGCTGTTTTTAACACACCGGATTTATCCTAATCAAATCAGTCAAGATTATCATCGTTAGATTATCTTAAGACGATTTACAATAGTTAACGACAGTGTCGAGATGAAAGCATCGAGCCAACTTGATGTGGTAAAATCCAAACGAATAACCAATGGCATTATTTGAACATACAAATCACTATTTGGTACTAACAAACAAACAAATCGATATTTCAAATCGAAAGTTTCCTTTACCAGGAAATGCATAGGGTAAAGGATAATAATATTCTGTATGCTGAATGTTAATAACACCGAGAGCATCAGGCAATTGATAGTAAGCTTTGTCCGAAGTGAGTATAGGTCGACGACGTTTTTGTTGTCGGTCATTATTCAACGAAACCGGATAGAATACGAAATCATCGATGTTTATCACAGTACAAGATTCAAACAAACGGATACGATTTGCTCGAAGTGCTCGTTCGAATTTAACAGCTAAACAACTCAAACATGTTTTTCTCTTCTTTCTACAAGAATTTTTTTCATTTTTCTTACAAATGTCATCATTAGGAACGGAAGCTTTTGCAAGATTGAATTGCTCATGCCAATCATCATTAACTTTCGCAGCCCATTCAGCTCGATTTGCTGCTTGAATTTCGTTATATTTTACCCAATGTCGTTTCGATGAACCGAACTCATGATATGGATAATGATCGAAAGAGAGATTTGCGAATGTCATTTGAACTGAACCATTTTCAACTATACGATCTGTTGAATCAGCAACAATATGAAGATCTAATCGTTTGATATTGAAATGTAATGAAGTTTCGATAACATCGCAACGAGAAAACGGATCCGTCGGTTGTTGATCGTTGATTAATGAACTTATCGGTCCATTGTTGTTGCCAGTTGTTGGTGCTTTCGGTTGAAATGATGATGGTTGTGCTTGTCGTTCTAATCGCTAAATAAAATCAAACCAAATCTCCTAATCAAATGTTTTCTCATCAAAATTTTACAGTTAATTTATCTCCAACACTTTTTTTTCGTTGTTCTGACGCTTGTTTCATCAATTGTGTGATTTCCTTGTACGTATTTAAAGCTGAATTAAATTGTGCATCATTAACAACTGATAGCAGATCGTCAAATTGAACCATAAGTCGAGAAGTAACCATTGTACTATCTGCACAAAATTTTATCGAAAATAGTTCGACTCAATTCGAACAAATTCAAACCTTGCAGACTCTTTTTCATTGATAATCTTATTCGACATGAATTTGCAATGAAACGTATGGCTGAGCCGGTTTGATTGTTATCATTTGATAGCGCTTCGATACGGGCATTTGGCCAAGAGATTTCCTTTTGCAAATTCAATTCATTCAAAAAAAAACACAAAACTATCTTCAAATTGATTCTACTTTAAATAAAAGTATATGATCTTTCGCTGCATTTCGAATTCGAGTTAATGTTAATGTATCAACACGTTTTCCATTGGGAGTTGTACTATAAATATCCAAACTTGGTAACTAAACAATATAGATAATCAATCGGTTTTCTGTTTGGTTTGAAAATAGTTTTTTGTTTTACGAAAATAGATGCTCGAAAATTTTTAGCTTTGATTGCAAAAGTGAGATTCGTTATTGATAATGAAATTCCGTCGATAACTCGATTAGTAAAACCATATTTGCCAATTAAACTGTAAGAGAAAAAAAGAAAATTTCGATAAACAGATTTCTAAATTCGAAGAAAACTCGTACGGATCGATCGTATTCGTTTGACTATGTAAGTCTCGAAGTTGTTCACATGTTTCAATTTCAATGAGAACATCATCTAATTGCTACAGAACGGATTCCTATCAAACAAAAGAAATTCGTTCGATGATCTTACTATTTGAATAGGCAACGTCTTTAGACTTGTCCAAGGAATCTAAAGGAAATCGAGATCGTTTTTTTTTTGTTGTTTATTCGATTTGAATGTTTGATTTTTACTTTGAGAAAAACTCGGCCACAAGTAGCTTGTTGTATTTTTAACCATGTTGGTAATTCGACGAGTTCTTCGAGAGCTTTTTCATCGAGATTTATTGATGATAATTCACCTTCACCTTTCAATGTGCTCAAATTGATTTGATTCGATGAGAGATTTTTCACAAATCTTTTCAAGAAAAAAGACAAAGAAATAAATTCGATTTTTCGAGAGAAAATGCACACTTTGATAAGCGTTTAATTATTTGATTTTTTATTAATGAAGCCATTGAAGAGAAGATGTTATCAGTCAATATACAAATAAGAAAAACATATCATTTTTTTAACTACCGTTTTTATTTTTGAAACCGTAATACATGTATATCGATCAAATCAAGGTTAAAATGCATAGATGTCACTCGGATCTACGATGAAAAACTATAGAGCACTCTTTAGGGGTTATGAAGAATGTTAGTTTTTTTTTCTCTTCATTTTGTCTTTTCAGTTTGATTTCTTTTGAATTACGTCGATCAATTGTTGTAAGAGACGATTTGTTTGTGCAAAATTAGCTTCCATAGCATAACGAATACGTCGTTCTAATGAACAATAAGGTTTTTTAAGTTCGAAATCTGAATGATAAACGAATTCGATCGATGGACGAAACGATTGTTCAAGCGTCGATTTAGCGTTCGAACAAGCTGCACGCGATTTACATTGTAATCGAATCATTTCCGAAATTGTGTAAGGCGTTGGGAGAATATTATACGGTTGAGAAATATCAAACGAACAATTGGGATTCTTTTGTTTGCCTTGAAAACTCCAACCGACATTTACATAAGTGATATTCAATAATGATAAACTGCATCTTGTATAATTGCATTTCAATGCAATATTTCGAAGAATATCTGGTTCAACATGACGAGAATCGAGATGAAGTTGAAAATAGAAATCATATTCATTCGTTGTTTTATTCAATACACATTGATTCACTGTTTCGTTTGTGTAATGCAACTGAATTTCATCAGTATAAAAAAACTGACATGGATAACGTCGATATTGGTAAATATGATGATCGTAATCATGTAAACGAACCGTACTCACATAGGCTAAAGCACGATCATCTGAATATTCAAGTCGTTCTTCGTGATCAATTGTTAAATTATAATTTGGATACAAATCACCAGCAATTGCATGCGCAATAACAGTGAAAACAACATAAGTTATCATTGTAGCGAACATTCTGTTTGTACTTAGAAATCTTTCGATTATCCTATATTTATTCTCAACTCAAATCTGACCTATTTAACCATCTGTTGGCGTAACCGATTACTCCACTTCGGATAATGACTCGAAAAGGACACGTCCAAGACTTAATCGAAAATCTGTTTGAGAATAAAACAACACCAAAGATTTATCGTTGTGTTTCTTTTTCGTACGCAAGCAACAAACAAACAAAAAAAGCCATGAACTTATTATTTTCATTCTAGTCTAATATAAAAAACAGACAATTGTATAAAAACAGTCTCATCATCATCATCATCATCAGTGAGAAGAAGAAGAGAGAGAGAGAGAATATTGAAGCAACAAGCAAAGGAAAAACACCAAGGTCACAGACGTACGCGAACACAAGACAAGAGGAAAAAAAAGCAAACAAAATGAGAAGTTTGTTTCTACTCAACAATGAGTATTTGAATATACATCAGATCAAAAGCGAAAAGCAATGAAAACAAAATTGTTCCGAATAATCAAGCATCAATATGATGAAATACGATTGTTTCATGGAAAGAAATCATAATGAAAAAAATAACGTGATCAGGATGATGGTGAACTGAGATATCGAAGATTACACGATGACATTTGATTTGTTTGAGAGGAAAATGAAAGACAAGATCGAAATGTTAGACCACGTGTTCGACGTCCACCGCCTGTGCTCGCATTTGTGCCTGTGAATTTATCGTATTGTTTCGTTTCGAAACGAAATTGACGATATTGTTCTTGAAAATCTGCATCGACCATTGTTCGATATTGATTTGGAACGCAGAATTCGTTTGAATGCTCGAAAAATCCTTTATAACCACCTTCGAGAAGGTAAATTTCGGGATAATGTAATTGTGGATAGTTTCTTTCGTGAATCGTTCGATCTTCTGCACGAAAATATCTCAATCTGAAATGAATTTCATCGATTTCGATCAATTCGATTCAAATTTTAGCGAACTTACAACGATGGAGCCCGTTCCGATGAGAATTCACAATGAAAAATGAAGATATTTCTCTTCGAAGGATCTTTTAATTCGATTGGTTTACGAAAGAATTCTTCGAACACTTGAGTCCGTGTGTAAAGATTTCGAGCCGATTGAATATGTCCACCTTCGTATTCATACGGATAACGACAATCGATGATATGTAAATTTTCAATCTCCGATGCGTAAACATCGTTCAAAACATCAATCAACTAAACGAAACGTTTTTGTTAAGATAAAAAACAATTTCGGTTTTGTTTCGTTCTTACAGTTGAAGGATTGATACAAGCGAGATCGGGATGTTTTCGACTTCGACATCTCGGCAAGAGATATGACCGCGAACGATCTCCGACTAAATCACGATTCGATCCGAGTTCAACTGAAGCTTTGATTTGTTCTTCCGATGGTTCAGTTAGACTGCGCATAAACTAAATGCAAATCGATTTCGTTTCTTTTGTTTCTTTTCTCAAGTCAAGAGAAAATACGTACAGCAATTCCACGTCGAGGACGTTTGATAACTGAACTATTTTCTTTATCATTATCATCGAGCATTTTTGTACGTTTTATTGAACGGCAATTGTCACTGTTTTCTTCTTGATCAAAACTTCGTTTCTATGAACAAGCAAAACAAAAAAGAACGTGAAGATAAGAACCGAAAAAGAGAATTAATATTCGTACATTAACATTTGAATTCTCTTCTGAAGTAATAGCCGTTAAGACTGGCATTTTTTCATTATCTGATAAACAGAGTGGTAATGGTTTTAATCGTCGTGATCGATTACGAACAGGATTTGGCGTCACTGTCGAAAGTGTTTTATCGAATAGATTGACAAGATGATCCTAAATCACGACAATTTCGTTTTTATTTTTTCAATTTCCAATTCAAAAAACAAACGAACCGATGATGTTTGAATTTCAATCGATGGTCGTGATCGTTTATTTTGAATATCTTTTACTAAAGATTGACGTTTGTTTAAATGTGGTCGTGCAAGCATATTAAATCCGTAGTGTTCTAATTTCGAACGTGTGACGATATTCGATGTTGTCATTTCAGATTTCATCGACAACCTAGAAGAAAAAAAAGTCATTTGTTTATTGAATTCTTCGTTCGTTAAGTAGCAGGTTAGTGGCACTCTCAACTACGAATATAATACGTGACATGAAAGTTGACACTTGTCTGTAATTGCGTGTGTGTGAGAGAGAGAGAGAGGGGAAAATAGGTCTACACTCGTTGCACTTAAATGGGAGAAGAGGAAAATTTTTTGAAAAAAACAATGTCAACGGTCGAACGAACACTCCACACTCGAGTGCCATTCAATTGTCAGTCATAAATCAAGTCGAACGAAATCTATAGCCGTTCAAGTGAAACTAACTGACAGTGCAGCAAAAAGGAACACTCACTGTTCATCTTGAAAAATCGAATGATGTTCTTGTCGAAGAATGTGCACTGAAATGAAGAAAAGAATTCGAATCTCGAATGTGTTTTGCCCCGTTTGTGAACTTGTACCTGAAGGTATTGATTGTGGACTATCATTTGCTTCATCATCACTTGAAGAGAAAACAAGTTTACGTCGAGGAGTTCGTCTAAATAAAAACCGAGCAAATTTAATCATCAATTCTTGATTTACATTCGTTCATTCGATTTAATTTCGTTTCTCCTTACCTCGTCGTAAATCGACAATTTTTCGGTGAATTTAGTTTGCTCATACCGAGCCAATGATCAACATCAAGTAAAGTATTCATAGATGCGTATGTGTATTTATATATTTAACGAGATAACTGATAAATTTTCGAAAGATAATAGTCAGCACAACAGAGAAAAGCAAACGAGCGATGTTAGATGCATTTCATCTTGATGAAACTGGGACAACCACTGAACTAGACACATATATAGCTTTTCTCTCTTTTCTTTTTCTCCTTCGCTCGCTCTCTTTTTCTTTTTCTTTTTTTTCGCGTTAACACACTCTCAACGTTTGTCCGGCTTAACGAATTTTTTGAACGAACGTTCAATAAACATTGAAAATCAACGAACAGGACACATAGCTAGAGAAAAGGAAGGAAAGAAAAGAAATGGGTGGGAGACGAGATCGATGCAATGACGGATAACATCCTTTCAACACGTTCATTCCTCCCGGGAAGGCGAGTTCGTTGGAAAAGAAATCATAACAAGAGGAATGCGAAAGCGAACGTTAGAATACGAATTTTTTTTGTTTCCTTCTTCTTGCTTCAACGTTGTTTTCATTTGCACTTTAATGCAGATTTAATCACATCGAACGCTATCAAAGAAATATGAACGATGATTGTTCGAATAGAATGAAATGAAAGGAAAACGATGTTAGTTTGTATTAGAGCCTATGAATGTATTCATTCATTCGAATATTCATAATTATATCATGTCAAACATTGAATAAAATTTTAATTCGTTTTTCTCGACTTTGCTATCGAAGATCGATGTGTGAGAAAATTTCGAAAAGACGCGCCGAGAGATAATAAATTCGTTACCTGTCATTGAAATTTAGTCTAGCAGTTTGCATTGTTGTGATGATGATGATCTTGTTATTGGTGATGGTCGATTTGGTTAGTTGATCAGTTAGACTATTAGTGAGAATAATGCGAAATGCATGATTATTTATTAGAATATTTTCCAACAGGGAAAGAGAGAGAGAGAGAGAAAGAGAAAAAGAGAAGAGATAATTTTTCACAAGAATTGATTTGTTCTTCTGCTTCTTCTTCTTCTTGTTCAAATAGACACGTCTGACTGACTGACAGTCTGTCGTATGTTTTTGTCTATATGCAGCTGTTGTAAATAGAATCTATAGTCTCTCTTTTTCTCTGTATTCGAACGCAAAAGAAAGCACGCACGTCTTGGGTTTTTGTTTATGTCTTTGAATTATCAGCTGATTCAGTGAACTGAAAGTCTTTTGTATTAGAAAAATATTTAACGAAATTGAAATGTGTGAAAAGAAATGGGAATGATATGTCTTTGATCTCGTCGGTTTGTTTTTGTCTTTCGATTCGCTCAAATTACATTAATGTCAACTCTAACTGTGCATGTTATCTTAAATTTGAAAACTAAATCTTTCATATCAGTTGTCAGCATCATGCTTGTTTTGTCTATCTCCTTTTAATGATCAACACAGCAAGGAGAAGAAGAAGAAGAGAAAAAAAACGGTTGTAAGTGTCGCCGAAAACACATTACTATCGAATTCGTTTTATCACCGTATCAATACATGATACTGTGAAAAGAAATGATCTTTCGAAGGTTTAAGTTTGTTATTATTTTGATCGTTGTTTGAAGTTTTATCTCTGAAATCGACGAAACGAAAAAGAGGTTTTTCCGTTCATTCGATGAGTCGTCATTAGTTATGCATCACATTAAGATTCGAAATGTTCGTTGTTCTGCAACTAATTGAATGGCAGTTAATTGATAAAACAATTATGTAACTAATTTACAGACGACGAACAACTGTTGTTTCTTATTCGATTCACATTCACACATTGACATGTTGTGTATTTACTTTTTTGGGCAAGTGTTAAATACGTATGCATAATAGATTTTCATGTGTTTTCGTACAAATAATGAACGAATGGTTTTTTTTTTCGATTAATTGTTTGTTTAGTAAGAGTGAAGACGAGAGTGTGTTATTCTCTGAGAATAAACTGTGTGACATATCAATTGGTTTTGTCACAGAAGCGTGAATAAGCTCGACATTCACAAACAAATTATCATCGCGTATTGAATTGTACACGTATCCGATAGACACAAGTCAATTTATGTCAACGATAAGGTTTTAATTAGTGTCGCAGATCGGAAATTGTTGTCTAACGACTAACATTTGTCTTTTTTTGTTGTACTTTTTTTGTCGTTGAATTTTTTGAAAATGAATATCAAAGAACGTGATTAAATATGTTTATCTGGGATCGGAAGCATTGAACTGTTGTCAAACAGAATGTTAATCTTTTTACAGACGAAAAGCGAAAGTTGTTTGGTATTCATTTGTAATTGAATTAGGTTGAAAAAAAATGAATTGAATTGTGTATCGAAGACAATTCATCATCATTATCATGCGGAGATATGAGAATCGTCGTATGAATGCCGATTTATTTGATCTCAATTGGTATATCTCTTACGATGATGCATTTCGATATCGAGTTTATTTGAATGAATACTTAACAAAACACAAGCACGGAGAAATTAGAAATCAATCTTGATTTTGTGAATAATGCTGTTTGCATAATTCTTTTATTTTTGTAGTGAAAGCTTCTTGAGTAAAAGCATTTTGCTGGTTTGATGCTTGATTACCTTGTATATATTTATTTAAATCTTCGAGTGATAAATTGGAAGGGTGACGGTCGTAAAAAGCTTTGAAGGCTGGTAGGTTTTTAGAACGCAGTTCTTCTGTTTCATCATCATCGTACCAGATATAGTGATAAAATCGAATCGGTGGATTTGCTGTTTCAACATCTTGCCACCACCAATTAAATGAGGATTCAAACGACCATCGAGACGGATATCTATGTTTAAACGATTGAATGATATAATCACGAAAAGAAAGAAGCAGTTTCGACTGACTTTTTACTAATTAAAACAAGTATTAATTGATCCGTCTCTTGTTTAGATATTTCAGTGATTTCCTTATAAGATTGGAGTTCTGGTAGCTTTGTTTTTACTTGATTCTTTGCGTTGTTTGTTGCCATTGTTTGTTCAGAATGTTCTTGGATTTTTCTTTCCATTGAAAATTCTGAGAAAAAGAACGAACAAACAAAGAATTTTAAATACTATAAGACAGTAACGAGAACAGACAACTAAATAAACATCGTATGTCGGATACGGAAAATAAGGTTTCATGGAAAAATTATGTTGCTGAATATGTTTGCAAGGAAAAATTGAAATGTATACGAGATGAAGAATTCGAGAATGAAAATAGCCAAGAGTCGACTGCGCAATCAAACTCTCATAGCAGTCGAAATAATGGTCCGGTGTGCGGTCAATTAAGAAGCGAGACTAAAGTATTGATTTACTTTTCATGCGATCTTTTTTGTTATTACATTTTTTCAGTATGTCGCATGCGAATTAGACCAACAGGATATCGCTGGAAAACTCTATGGTTTATTATCGAAAGATGTTGGAGAAAAGGGACTGCCCAATGCTATTATATGTTGTTATGGTGGAACCGATTATTTTACGATGAATGATAATTTAGAAAAAGAATTTATGGATAGTATTGCACAAATAGCGACTACTGAAAGTGTGTTATGAGGAGAAGCAGATTATTGTACATTGAAGGAATATTGTTGTTTTTTTTCTTCAGATGTTTGGATTTTAACAACAGGGCAAAAAGTAGGAGTATCAAATGTTATTGGTCAGAGTCTTTATCGTCATCGATTATTGAAGCGTTGTGTAATAAGACCTACAGTTATCGGATTGACTGGTTGGAATTTAATCACGGGATGCCGATCTTCACCATCAGAAGATCAAGTAAAACAGATTTCTTACGAATTAAAGTATAGATTTCGTATAATTTGTTAGGCAATAATGAGAACAAGTTCAAAATTAAGTGATACGATTGAAAAAAAAGTTGACAATCATCATACACATATCGTCTTTCTTGGCAATAATTCCACAGATCATCAATTTCCTGATGAACCTCGTTCGGATTTTGTCCAGACTGTTCGTGATCAAACTCAATGTTTATCTGTAACAATTATAATCGAAGGTGGTTTACATACGTTGGATGTTATCAAAAATGATTTGTCAGCTGAACGACCTGTCATCATAATTGAAGGCAGTGGTCGTTTAGCGAATATTCTTGGGACATTATTGAAAAAAGGCATCGAACCGAAGTAAACTATCTTCATTTCGATTGTTCATCTGTAAAATAATGTTTGATGTATTTAGTGACGATGAAATAAAACGCTGTTTAGATCAAAATAAATATCCACCTCTGATTTCATCTGAAAGTTACAATCAAAAAGATATCGTGGATCGTATAAAATTTGTACTAAGTCGAGAATTTCGTCAATACTTGAAAGTATTTGAATTGGATAGTAGTGCTAGTCTCACTGATACAATTTTCCGGACCTTACTCGAAAGTAAAGAATGAATAAATGAATAAAAACAAAACAAATGACTTGACACATATGTTTCTTATCATTTATAGCATATCCGGTTGATGACAAAAATAGAGATAAACTTTCAAAATTAGCAATCAGTTGGGACTGTATCGATGTTGCACGCTATGTATTCGAACAAGATAATGTATAGTTGTTTTGTTAATATATTACCAGCCAAAATGCTTCATCTATTTATATGTATGTAGGATAAACAAGTTTTAAATCCAAGTGTTTTCCATGAAACATTGGAGAAAAATCGGCCAAAGTTTGTTGATTATATACTTCGACAATATTACGATCCACTGGAGACAGAGAGTTTCATTAATTGGAAAAAAGAATCTATTATGGATAGCAATACGAATGCTTCTGCAACATTGATTCCCGTGGAACAACCAACAGAAATAGACATAACTAATAAAATACGTACAGCATACGCTTTACAGGTTATTATTGAAAAGTTATACAATGAGGAAGAGTCTTCAGTTAAGGTAACATTATATTGATGTATCATTTGGAAATTCATTGTTTTGCAGACGCTAGACGAGCTCGATAAACATTATATGAAAATGACTGGATTATATAGTGAATCATTTTATTTCCGTCGAACTTTTTGGCAAAAACTACGATGCTGTTTTCAGAGAATTCCACAAAAACATGCAAGTCAAGTATCACCATGCAACTCTCAGTATAATGATAAAATTACAGACCTACTCAGTAAATATAATATAGATAAAGCATATGAACAACAAGACATGTTTCGTGATCTGTTTTTCTGGAGTGTTTATGTTGGTTATAGCGATATTGCATTTGTTCTTCTTCTACATATGCAATGTCGAATTGGTGCAGCATTATTAGCATCGAATATTGCTCGAAATCGATCAAACGAAACGACAAATTTAGATATACGTCGTAAATTTATGGAACAATCAAAAAATTATGAAAATTACGCTTCAGAATGTATTCAAGTTTGTCATGAATATAACGAAAAGCTCGCTTGTCAACTCTTATTACGAGAAATACCGCTATTTGGCAATGTGACATGTACGCAGGTAGCTGTTGCTGGACACATGCAATTATTTATTAATACTCCAACGTTCAATCAAGTTCTTGATAGCCAATGGTATGGCCAACTGTTTAGCAATACAACTAAATCATGGTCATTCACATTTAAAACTGGAATAGCTTTAGTAACTT
>ERZ778019.1000-NODE-1000-length-43672-cov-13.321205_pt1 | contig 43672 bp, 44 predicted proteins | sample MGYA00375749_ERZ778019 | MGnify/ENA primary metagenome ERZ778019 (study PRJEB29350, sample SAMN05389821) | bioreactor metagenome | isolation source: Ammonium sulfate bioreactor | place: South Africa: University of Cape Town | collected 2014-03-17 ... | reverse complement strand
ATACGTAATAATGTTAAACTGACTAAACCATTTTTATGTAGAGTCAAAATTAGATGTTTTCTTAAATATTTCACTTTTGTAGATTTTCAGACTTTAACTCTTTATATAATCACGAAATTGAAAAGATCCATTTAAATCAATCTGTTTTCAGTCAATGTTCGTTTTGTTCTACTGAGCGAAAATACTCTTGTATTAGAAATTCAACATTGTTCAATATTGCTCATGATCATTCTGTTCTTTTTTATTCATACAACTCATTTGAGTTATTGTCTTCTATACTTAGAAGATAAAGAAGAGAATTATTTCAGACTTTGTAATCTTCTGCCACTATGCTCAGTTTAGTATCATCTAAAATCTCCTTCACTACTTGAAAATATAACCAGAAAATTAAAATTCTTCGAAATTTCGAAAATCAGGAGGTTTGGCAAGCCTGCTTAGCACGCAATAGTGAAATTCCACCGAATGCTGTTGTCGGTGGAAAAGCTCATTCAAGACATACATCAGCTGATGCAAGCTCTGATGACGAAGAAGTCGTATCGAATATTTATCAAATCCTAACACATCCGAAGCAAGATGAATTAAAATCGATACCGACTCAAGGCAATCATGTTCTAACAGGAACTTTACAAGCAGGAGGAGATTATTGAAGTTCGTTATTTATCGGTCGAGTTCTATTTGAAGGCGGTGTTTGTTGTGGAAAATTTGCGTTAACTTGTTGATGTGTTTCTATTCCATGAGGAGGAAAAGAACATGCAATTCAGAGTGATATCGAAGTTTTATGTTTAGGTTGCATTCAAGAAGAAGAAGAAGAACAATAATAATAATAATAATAATAATAATAATAATACATATGTCTTGATGTTTATTGGAAGAATTTAATTAGATCTATATGTCAACGCAAAAGGTCTTTTTTGGAATTGTATATTTATATTTTTTTTATTTTGAAAAGAAATATTATTATCTGTAATCAATTGTTGATTGACAAGTTCGTTTTTAACCTCTACCAATTCGAATACAAAAGGAGCTTGCCATTTGTTCTTATCTTCTTTTTAGGATAAACAGCAAGAAAGATATACAGAGAAAGCGAAGGACAATCAAACATCGTTTTGTTCTAAACTAATTTTCTCTTCTCGTTGATTTTGACTTGTCCGTTGTTGTTGTTATTATTGTTATTATTTCTTTTGAAGAGAGAGAGAGAGGCAGACAGACAGAAAGATATATAAACGTCCACAAATATATGTTTTCTCGAGTAGAAAAATAACATTTTTTTTTGTAGTTAACACGTACATCAATTGATTCATATACGTAACCAAGTCCAACATGCCTTTCGGAAACACAGAAATCAATCGTTGTCCACGATGCAATCAAGCCGTTTTTCATGCCGAAGCTATTCCAGCAGCTGGCAAACAATGGCATAAAACTTGTTATCGATGTGGTCTCTGCAAGAAAATGTTAGAACCAATGACCATGGCTGAACACGAAGGCAATGTCTTTTGTAAACAATGCTATGCTCGTAAATTCGGTATTCGTGGTGTTGGATTCGGTGTTGGTGCTGGTGCTCTTGCTATGGATACAGGAGATCGATTTGGAAATACTGAATCACTCTCGTATGTTTTTTATTCGAAAAGAATTTAAAAATCAAAAGATTGTTTTTAGAAATAAGCCAAATTATGCAACTCCACCTGGTGTTGTCAATGCTGGTGGCAACAAAAGTGCTGGTGGTGATGATGAGGAATAAATTCAAACGACATAGAATTCTTTGCGCGTGATTCTTTTAGCTTTAGAACGTATTTTTATTTTGCTTTTGTTTAATCTGTCTTTTTCAAGTGCATACAATTAAGACAAAATAAAATCTCATGCTTGTTCCTGATTCTCTGTCTTCTGTTGTTTTTAATAAATATTAAATATCAGAGGAAAAATAAATGATGATAAGAAGAATATTTCGAGATTGAGTTGAGTCATTATCTCTGATGTTTCTTTGATGAATTTTCTTGACCTTCTCGTCGTCGCCGTCGTTTTCTTTGTACAAAATGTTCATCATGATCATTTTCAACAATTCGACTCGTTACTTCTTGATCACCGATAACTAATCGACCGTTTCCAGCTGTTAGAACTTGATCTAAAACATCTTTGGCCGTATTTTCTTCGTTCAATCGAACCCAAGCCTAATCAAACAAACATAAATCTCAAAATGAAAACAAACATTTTCTCTCCGACTTCATTTTCATCTTGATTGTAATCAACCCAAAATAATTTAGTAAATGGTTGAAATTTCTCTTTAATTAAATCGACAGTTGCGTGTGTAGCCACGTCTTTTAATAAGAAAAATTCGAATTATACGTAAGAGAAAACAACAGACGAATGTTCCTACTAGCTAGATGAATCAGAGTACCGGCGAGATTTGCTTTTGGTCTGTTGTATAACGAACATTCGAGAACTGTGTCATTGTCGTAGAGCAATGGCGTTTGTTGTGTCTTATCAATAAATTCTCGAGCTTTATCTTCATCGACGAATAGAACGAGAAGCGAACCGGTAAATTTATCTGTCTGAGAGTCTCGTTGCATTTGAATATTATCAATTGATTCATGATATGCCGAAAGAAAATTCGATAGACTTTCTAAGGTGACTTCATTCGTTGCTGTTGGAAAGCCTTGAATTCGAACTGTACGAAATTGAAAATCGAACGGTACAGTTGGCAATGGTGAATTCGGATGACGACGAACTTTCTGTTCGTTTTCATCGATTTGCAAAAGGCCTGAGAGAGACTTTTTTAAAGCATCTAAAATCGTCGACAAATCCGTTGTTACCGATTGAAGACGTTTAAATGTCGTTAAAATCGACAATGGAATCCATCCGTCATCTTTCGAAATTTCATCCTGAAGAATTTCGTCATGAGGGTAATTCTGATCGCTGAAATAATATTCAATTTGTCGAATAATTTCTTCATCTAATTCATTCAAAGACGTGGTCGTTTGAGAGATTGTCGTTGTATGATTATCTTCATCAGCACTGAAATTCATTACTTGATTTTTTTCGTTTTTGGGGATTAATTTATCGAACTCACTGGTCAGTTTTATCTACAGTTGTCGTCGTAGTTACTGAATGATCAGGGTTGACCTAGATTTTTTGGTGAATGATTTTGATGGATTGAAAATTGATTTCCTACGGTTTTTATCTCGGTGGTGGTTGTGACAACATCACCGTTCACAACTGTCTCTTGAACAGAAGAAAGTTGATCTGACATTTTGATTATCTAGAAAATGCGCGGTTATTAGATCTTGAGTAAACTATTTATTAACTAAAAATAAAATAAAATTCAACTATCGACGAGAAATTTCGGTTTTTCGAAACGATTTTCGAGATTTTTCATTAATGTTGAATAAGGACAATAGTAATTATCACAATTAGGTAAGATCTGAGGCTAAAAAGAAGCAACATTCATTTAGCAAATGAAAGTTATTTCCTTATTTACATACTTCACCGGCATAATCAACCGTTATAAAACTTTCTTTTGGGTTCTTTTTCGAAATATAATATTTCGCGAGTATATATGCGCCGTAATTTGGCCAAATCATATCGAAGATCTAGAGATAGATTTGTTTTTTGTGTAAATTAGATCAGTAGTTGTCCTACTTCAAGTGCCATTGCAAGTGGAATCAAAGTTGTATCATGTCCCGAATAGATAAAACAGTTTTGATACGTTCTGAAAGATAAATTCATTTTCAACAAAAAGAAAACGAAGAAGATTTTTCGAACTTTTCTTTGTTTTCAAGATAATTTTCATGAATCGACTTAAAATTTTCTCGCATTAAATAAAGTAATGAGCCGCAAGTTGCTCGAATAAATTGATCGAAACCAATGGATGTTCTATCAATCAAAATAGAATAAAGATCTTCTGATAGTCTTGTTTTGTTTTTACCCCATGGACACAAATTCTCTTGCAGAAAATGATGGAAAATGTTTAGTTAATTCTAAATAATCATCAGGAACTGAGAAATTATGTGCCTAAAATCATCGAATGACGAAATCATTTTCTATTCAATTAAATCAGCAAACTTGTCGAGAAACGATATCATCGTGTAATTCAACAATTCCAAATTTATAATCTTTAATTCCTACAAAAACAAATCTCATTTTCAAACATATTTCTCCATCAAATTTCAATTACCAAGACGGGCTAGTAGAGTTTCACGAGATTTTTTCAATGGATGATTATCTTCTAATGCTGCATACAGATCAATAGCTGTTAAACATTTCTTTAAAATTGGATAAACATTCGGATTAGGAAACTAAATCAAAATCAATGAAATTCTTCATGAATTCAAACGAAAGTAATTGACTAACCATGTCTTCGTCAGGGAAATTATGAACTTCGATTTCGAATGGACCTTTAGCTTGAATTTTTCCGTTGTTTTTATCTAAGGAATATAATCCAGAGAGAAACGATCGTGCACTAGCTATTGTTCGATCCATATATGTCGATCGAGCGCTAAAATCCAATCTTTGAAATGAGTCTTTGCTTTGAATAACCTACTAGACATTCTTTGGATCGTAAATAGACGGAATTAAACCTTGATCATTATCTTTAATCAAATGTGAACGAATGGTTTTTCCTAATTGATATAATTGTTGTTCGCCAATCGATGTCAATTGTCCTGTGACGATCTTTTGGCCAGTTATTGACTAACGAACAAACGAAAAATGGAAGATGAAAAATATTTTTATTTATCAAAGCAAATACTTTCAATTGTCGACTTCGATTTCCAATAATATCATTGGCAGATGAGATTTTCTCTTTCGCTACAATTTGATTACCTAATTTCGTGATTAATTTCACGTCCCATTTCGTTGTCGGTAAACTTTCGACATGTTCTTTCGTATAAACAACCTAACAAAAATACGATCAAGATCATCAAACAAACACTCGGTCAGATTTTACTTCTTCAAGACCCGGCAGTAAACTCAATGGTGTTCGAGCACCATGTCGAAAATAAATCTGCGCTCCGATTAATTGTAAATCATCTCGATGGCGAGTTTGTTGAACTTTTCTCGACGTTATTCGGCTTGTTTCTCCTGTCAAAGCCCAAGATTTCAAATGACTTCCATAGATCGACATCGATCTCGTTGAAATCATTGTATTTGTTCGAAACATGGATTCATAGCAAAGCTTTAGAATGATAGTCGATGTTCCTGTCAACAACGACCATTTGACAATCGAATGATAATACTGTCGCATAGGATTAGAAACAAAACAAATTCTCGAATCTCATCTAAAAAATCAAGGAGAATTTATTTGATTGAAACAAAAATAAAAATGAAGAAAAAGAGAGACGAAGTAAACGAATGTTAATTAGTGTTGCTGGTTAAAGATTGATCGATAGCTAAAATGAAAGTATTCTTGAGTTAGTAAAGAGTTAATTGAAGTCAAAAGTTTGATATACAGATTAGTTTTTGATTGATTAATTGTAGTTGATTAACGAGATGTTCGAGTTCATCGACATTCTGCGAATTATTCGGTCTGAAAAACGCAAAATAATTAAACATTTGGTTTTGTTTAGGTTCGAAAGGAAATTCACTTGAATTTTTCGAGAATTTTCGATGAATTTTGGATTAATTGAATCGTCAATCGTTGTCCATTGTCTCTTAATGTATCAGCCCGTTTCTATGACCGAGAAATTTGAAATTTGAACTTGAAAATAAAAATCGATCGACGTACTTCATCTGAAGAATTTGTTCGATGAGAGAGAACGCGTGTTTTCGAAAGATCTTCTTTCTTCGGAGTTGTTTGCGCGAGTTTAGCTTGAGCACGTTCACGACGTAGTAGAACTGTTCGATTGATCTGATTATTTGAATGACTACTCATAGATGTTTTCGGTGTCGATGTCGACATTGGTTTTGATCTAACAAATGAACATTTTCAAACCGAAACTTCGAAATTTCAAAGCAAACTTTGGCATCGGAGGATTCGTTCTACGTCTAGATGTTGGTGAGATGACTGAAAACAAACAAAGAAATGACTGAAAATGATCGTGTTTCGGCTTTGTTACCGAATGATTCAGGTGGTTTAATGGAAGGCTTTTTATCTGAAGAAGTATCGATTGAATTGACATGAGGAACATGCGTAGAATGAGATATTGACGAGAGAAATCCTTGAATTTCGAACGTATCATGACGAAGAACAGATTGTTTGAATGATGATGTTGAAGTTTTCTCATCGATACCTTCATCATCGACGATATACGTTCCAGCATCACTTAATCCATCTAACTCGTCGTTGAGAGTTGCTGAACATTCGGAATTCTGAAACATAGAAACGAATCGAATTTAATTCGAAATTTCGTGATTTCAGTGTCTCACTTCGGTATTCATCCTAATCAATGGATAATCAATCTCATTTTCTCCAAAATATGACTAAAAATAAACAATCTTTCTCGATGAAATGCCACGAATAGTTAATAATAAATTGTTAATTGGAAAAAAAGCAAATCTCATCTAGAATTAATTGAAAATGGCTCACTTGAGATGATGAATCTCTTGAAAATTGTCTTAAACTTTTCGCCCATTTTCGTACGTTCGTTTCATTCATTTGTTTCGTTGTCACGCATCAATGAGAACGAACTAATGAACGACAAATGTCTTCTACTCTCGACTCATTCGAGCGTCTCCGCAAACGACAAAGAAAAAGGAAGAAAAAAGGTTCAATGAAAATTTTTATTTTCAAAAAAAAGAAGAAGAAGAAGAGATATCTTGGATAACAACAAAAGACAATCACAAAATTGGAGAATTAAGAATTGATTTAATCAAGAATAACAATATCATCATCGACATAGGAGACAAAATTCGTTTGAAGTTTTTTCCATGGAGCTCGCGCAATACGACGAAGTTCTTTCGAAGGAATTTCCTTTCTCAACCGTCTAAACAAAACGCAAACAAATGTATAATCAATCGAATCAGCAAAACTAATTTCTACTTGATATCTTTGGACACACGAAGATAGATTCCATCAGGTGCTAAAACGCAGAGAACATCGAATTGTCATTCGAAATCAACAACAACAACTTACGATCGACAAACGGAATCGTGTAACCTCGTGAACGTGCGATCTTTGTTGTGCTCTAAAAATAAGTTTATGCATTGTCTTTTTTTCTTGGGTCTTATTTCGAGAAAATCGTTACAGGAGATTTAGTTTTGATTAAATTTTGTCGAGTAATTAACGTTCGTTTGGGCGATGGACCATCGTGAGCATTGTCTGTTGATTCGTAGGGTCGTTTTTTCATAATTGTTAAATTCGAATGTGTATATTGTGCGTAGAAATCTCCGGAATCATTTAATAATTTCGGATATTTAATTGGCAAATCGAAAGATTGATTTGTTCGTTCGCATTCCGGCAGATAATCGTCGAATGTTTTCGTTGTTTGATCGTCGTTGTTCGTAGGAAAGAGTTCGTTGAGTGAAGCTTTCGGTTTTTCATTCGCTTTTCGATAGGCATCGAGTAGATTTCGTTGTGTCGCTCGAATATCGCCCTTGGCATCGAGCCATTGTTGAGTTAGTTCATTGGAATTAATCGACGCTGTCAAACAACGTGATAAATGTCGAATTGGAAAGAAAATTCGAACGGCACGTGACAATGGAGTTGAAAATAAAGAAAATGTATTTCGTGGTTTGGAGATTGTTCGTGGACTGCCCGAACGAAACATGACGCCGTGAGCGAGAGCGTAGTGCCGATGGAGATTTGATTTGGTTTTACAATCTTTTTCGCAGTCAGACAACGTACATTTGTAACTGATGACTTTGCTGGCGTTTGCTGCGCGTTCTAAACGAGAGAATTCGAAAAATTGAAAGGAGAATGTTCGAAGAATGAAACCTTGTCGACGATCGGCGCCGGCCTTCTTCGGATATTTCAATCCGCCGAATTTTTTATAGTAAATCCAACATTCAGAACAGAGTTTTGTATTCGGTTGCGACGGATTCCATTGGTACCATTGAGCTGACGACGTACCTGAATTCAGCGCAAAGTTTTATCAAAATAAAAATCGAACTTTTCGACAATTACTTTCACAAGATTCACAAGGTTTTGTGTCGTTTTGCGATCGATTTGTTATCAAACATTGATGAGCTTTGTTACTAAAGAAATTTCAATTTTAAATTTTCAAAAGCAAAAACAAATTCCAACGAACTAATTGGGAATGAAAACTTGTTTGAGTTTATTTTCTTGTTCGGCTGCTTTCAATCGTCGTTGTGCAACATAACGATCGGTCGTTTTCCACATGTAATAATATTCAATAATGCCTTTCAAACTTTTCCAACTTAACTAAAATCAAAAACAAAACTTCGCTCTTCGAAATTCAATTCGACATGCGTACGTATTCTTTTTGAATTTCTTGAAAATCTTTGCCACATTTTTCAATCGCTTCTTCGAACGCATTCGCTTCAGCTGCCGACCAATCTTCCATTTGATCTTTGACGAGTATTGGCCCCGTGTTCGGCACTAAACTGCACGTCGATTCAGCGAGATTATACTGCTGTTTATGCAAACAATCCATGGCGAAGAACTATTTTGCGGAAAAATGAAAGTTATTCAAGAAAACTAAATTCGAGAGTTTACTAAAGTTGCGTCACGAGATGCAGAAGCGGCGCTCATGTGAAGACTTGGATGTTTCAATGCTGTTGGACAATCAAGTGCACGGGCAAACGTGCCGATAGATCTACGAGCAAGAGAGTGATTTGATTTCGGAAAGAAAAGAAAATGATGATGAACCTTGCGACGATTAAATATTGATCGATTTGTTTTTCTGTTAGGTTGTTCTTTGGATTCCAAATTAGATCTTCGCGTGATGGTTGATTGTCTTTGAAAAATGAAAGATTGAATTTGGTTTTTTTGTTGTTGATGAGAAAGAAATACCTTGTGTTCCGTCGTGTGAAATCGGTTGAGCAGGAACGTCAACTTGATATTTCGTTCCGACACGAATTTCTCCTCGATCAGCATTTAAACTCTTCTGATTTGGATCATAAACAAGTTGATAGAAGAAAAGATCCTTTAATTAACAAGAAAACAAACGTCGAATTTATTTTCTCTATTCAAACTGATCGTCACCTCAGAATTTAAATACGAAAGATACGTTTCCGTTTCATTGTACAATGTAACTAAGCATTTGCCTCGAATGTTTGTTGCTAAGATAGTTTCATTCTGTCGAGTTAAGAACAATTCTCGATGCCGAAGTTGATGTTTCTCCGTGTCAGAAAGTTCTGTTGATTGCACACTGAGATTTGTATCGCTCGAAATATCATCGTCATCTTCCCAAGGAACTAAATCATCGAAAATTTACGTTTGTTTTCGAATCGATGAACACCTACCATCGAGTTTCAATCGATCGACTTGATTGACTAGATACGATGAAATGTCACGACGTCGATAGAAACAAGCGACACGTGCTTCGACATTTCCATTGGGAGTCTAGAAAATAGAATCGATTCGATTGGGTTTTCCTTCGGTTCGAAATCAACTTTATTTAATTCTTCGATTCGTCGAATAAGATATGGTTCAGTTGGTGTGCCTTCGAAGTAGACATAGTCTAAATGACAAAATGAAACTATAGGCGAGAGTTTTCAAGTGAAAATATCCTTACCGCCTACTCGGTACATGCATGAAGCCATTATTTCGAAAGTTTAAAAAAAGACAAACAATTCACAGAGAATATCGAAACATGATTCGTAAAAGAAACAATTGAACGATTGTCATCATAGCACAATATATCGACGAACATTGAAGACAGCATGTGGACTCTATCAATACATTTTATTGCGAGAAAAGATTTTCTATGGTGAATATTCGAATTTATCGGCAAATTCAGTGATTTTTCTTTGAAATTTTTCAATAAAAAAAAAGATTTCACAGAAATATCCCATTTTTGTTTGAAATACTAGCGCCATCTAGTTGTCAACTTTTGATCTCTTCGTTCCTCATCAATGAGAATAGCTCGAATTGTATATCAATATCAGCCAGTTCTCAAGATTCATTTGCACGAAAATCAAAAAAATTACAAATTAAACGCTTGATGATCTTATATTGATTACTTTTGCTTATCTACAGAGACGACCTCTATTCATCAACAAATTTGACTTTTCCAAGTCCAATAAATACCAATCCTTAGCGTGCTCAATCATTATCAATTTTTATCTCCACGAGAATAATAATAATAATAATTTAAATCGTTTGTATTTTTTTTTGTTATTGTTATTAAATAATGAACGATATTGAGAAGAAAGAGAATCTTGCCAACGCTCGTCGAAAGGTCCGTGTTGAGTTTTCCAACAAAAAAACCCGAATATTTGACTTTGATCTAGTTAAAAAAATTCCGTGATCAACAACCAAATCATTCGCCAACAATTGAATCAACTATCTCGTTTGTTTTTCTCACGAAAACGAAACAAGTCTCTTGTGAATAATTTATTCTTCATTATTTTAGTCCAACTCATTTCCTTAATCAATCTGCAATTGAATTCGAAGTAAGACAAAACGCCAAATCATTTGAAGATTGACTTTCGGTCTTTTTTTTTCTGTTCAAAGGAACCGAAACATGACGAAAAAACTCGTCGTGATGTCGAACATTTCCAAGAACAACTCGAAGTAATCGATTGACTCGATTTGAAAACGAAAGAAAAAATCTTTATTCGACAAGGTTCACGTTCAAACAATCGGAGTTCTAGTTGCAGAAAAAGCCGATCTCTCGGCGAAATTATCTCAATCATTTAAACAACTCGAACGAAAACAAAGTGAACTTGATGAGTTATTTGGACGATTGAAAGCGTCGAGAGAACGAGTTCAAGAATTAGAAAAACAAATACAAAATTCGACTTCGGATGTTCAGAAGAGAGAATTGGTTGGAATTTTAAAGAAATAGACAACAACGAATAGAGATTGAGTTCGTCTTTTAGGCAGCCAAAGAATCAGATAAAGAAAATGATCGCTTAAAACTGGAAAATATTCGACAAAGTCAATTAATCGAAGATTTGAAAGAAAACATCAATCAACTGAATGACAAACTTAGAAATCAGGATCAATCGGAGAAATCTTCTGAAGACAAACAAATCTGCATAAATCGACTTCGTTCGGACAATGAACAATATCAGCAGACAAATATCAATATGCAACATCATATCGAAGAGTTAAATGATCAAGTAGATCGATGAATTTCCTTTCGATTTCGATTGTTTTCTTCTTTCGAAAGATCAATCAAATGCAAAGTGAATTTCAACGTGAAAAAGAATTATTTCAAAATGCGATTGATCAATGGGCAAATCGGTACGAAGATCTAAAAGCGAAACTAGATGTCAATCGAAATCAAACCGATTGTGCAGCAGTAAGAAACAAAGTTCTCTTTAAAAACAAACTCGACGGTTCGATTTTCTCGATTTCAAAGGAAAATATTCAATTAAAAGAAAAAATTCAACAACTCGAACAGACAATATCCGAATTGCAAACTGAAACCGAAACGATCGGTAGAATAAATTCGAAATCTGTTCGATTTCGTAACATTTTAGTTTTGTTTTCTAGGTGATTATATTCAATTGTATCAAAAACAACGTGAACAACTGCAAAAACGTTATCAGGAAAAAGATCAATTGATTGAACAGTTAACTTTAGATCGAGATAATCTACGAGTATAAAATCATTCATTCGTGATTTCTCTTCATTTGTGTTTTTTTTTTATTTAGAAACAATTTTCGAATCGATTCGATTCATTATCTCGGTCGTCATTCGTTGAGCAAACTTCGTCTCAATCCAAACCACTTAAACTTGCTTTTAATGATAATAATTATTTTTTATGTTCAACATGTACAGGTTCTATTCAATGGGTGTAAAAATAACCCAAAGCCAAACGAGAGAGATTTCCTATTTATTATTTCAATTTTCTTGTTAAGTTGATATTAAATTTAGGCAACAAAAAAAATACAGAATATATACACATTTCCATAAATATGAGAAAAAGAAAAGAAAGAAAAACATAGCTCAATTGATTGTTCAACACGAAGAAGATTCTCAAGGTAAAAGCTCGCCATGTCGTCGAAGATTAAATAGAGATATTTAATCAGAATGAAAGAAAACTTCACTCACAACGCTAATGAACTTTTCTTGTTTTGGTAATTTTCAATGAAATTTAATTTATCTTTGTAAGAATGTCAACAGTGGAATCGATAATGAAGTTATTTCAATGATGAATTTGTTGTTAATGAAAGAAGAGATCGAACAGTTGGCTTGAAATCTAAGATCTTCGGATTCGAAGTCGTCGATGTCGGACTATAACCTGACCAAAAAAATCCATAGAATGTCGCTAAAGCAATTGCTAATAGAGATATCGAGATTAAATAACTGAAAACAAGTAGAAAACGAAGAATTTTCTTTCGAATTAAGCGTGTATAATCATTTTCTAAACAATAACTCGGAGGTAATGCTGCTGCTGCTGCTGTGGCTGCTGCTACTGTTGTTGTTGTTGTTGTTGTGAGCTCGTTTGCCATTGGATTCTTTGAAATATCCATCCAAAGACTCTGTCGTCGTGTTGCTAGAGCTGTTGTTTGTAGGCTCTTGCGTTGTGCAAATAAATTACTTAAACTTATCGTCGATGAACGACGTTTCGAAGGTGTTTTTAATATTCCAATTGGCGGTGATGTTGATGACGATGTTTCAGGAAGTTGATTAAACACCGACGACATTTTAATCGACGGTGGTCGAACTTTGGGCTTATAGGTTTGAAAAGCCATTTGGTATTTTTATCATAATTGTTAATCAAACAAACAAACGGAACTAAGATATTGAGAAATCAATCTAATCAAAGTATGAAAAAAAACAATAATAATAACGAGAGATTTAGTTGATTATTAAGTGATTTCGTGCAGAGAATGAATAGAAAATTGAATTTGATTAGTTCACTGCAGATTCGTTAAGAAGCAATGAAAAGAATTCAGCGTAGACATGATTAGAATTTTGATCGGAAAACAAAATGAGACAACTGATGATGAAGAAAAAGAAGAGAAAACCAAGAAAAAGGAAAAGAAGAGAAGAGAAGAGAAGATAGATATATGAAACGAGAAATCTTCTCTTTTGTTAAACCGAAGAACGAAAGACGGGAGGAAGAAAAAAAGAAAGAAAAGACTCAATTTTCTTCGACGTAACACATATTGTCAAGTGTGCCAATTATCTTTCCTTCTCACAGGGAATGATTGTTGACATTCTTGTCATGATCTCGATCTGATCATAATCTCCCTAAAGACAACAACAACAACAATGAGAAAAAGAAGAAGAAAAAGAATAAGAAAAACTAGAAACAATTCGATTTCGATTTCGTTTAGTTTTCCTTATGTTAAGAGGAGAAGTCTGATTGACTAGCGAGAAATATAAATGTCAAACCAGGGTTTCTGATCTTTTTTTCTCTCTACTAAAAAATAGTCTAATGTCATCGAATGATGAGTAGTTGATAATTATTTTTCTTTATTTCTCTTCTTTTCTTTACCTGTCGTCCTTTTGGTTTTTTCATTCGATTGATGAAACACCATCAAAAGTGTTTTCTTCGATTCACTCTCTCTCTCTGTTTCTCTCGTGAATTTTTCCTATTCTGCTCGTATTAGATCTCATTGATACTACCGATTTGATTAATAAATAATCATTGCTTAGCGATGTAGAAACTATTTCTTTCGAAGATTGAATTATAAGTACTATTAACAAGAAAAAGAAAGCTCGTTTTCCATCGAATCTTCGTCGACAAAACAAAACTTGATATCGGCCGAGTTATCAATAATGACAATGAAATAAATGTGTCATTTGTTGTAAACACATATGGAGACAAAAATTTGCTCGAATATGAAGCTTAATTTCAGTGTTTTTGTTTATCAATCAAAAGGAAAATGTCAATGAAAAAAAAATGTTTGTTTGACATGAGAGAACACATATGGATTATGATTTGAGCTAACTAATCTCCTCGTGTTTTCTCGGAAATGCTAATTTACTTCTACGGTCTTGCTTTTGTTTGTTCAACTATTTTAGATTAATTTATAAAACTAAGAAAAATCAATGAATCCTTTATTTACCATTCCAAATCTAATCGGTAGCGAAATGATTTTATTTTAAAATAAATATTTCATCTCATGTTTTTCTACAGATTATGTGCGTTTGTGTCTGTTAATATTTGCTTGGCATTATTTCAATAGACCGTATTTATTTTTATCATTTTATTTGTGTCAAGTTTTGCTCGATGGTTGTTTGATCTTTGTTTTTTTGTTCTATTGAATCATGCGTGTCTATTTTTAGCTGTTGACGGTTGGATAGCTCGTCGATTTCGTCAAGTATCACGATTCGGTGCTTGGCTAGATTCGGTAATTGATATTATCGGACGAACAATTCTTTGGACAAAACTTTCCTCTGTAAAAACCAAATTTATCTCGATAGGATTCTTATCTTTTGTTTGTGAATAGTCCGGAGTTTTTGTCATAATAATCGAATGGTTGGCATTCATTGCATTGTCGAACGTGAATCTTTCACTATCGAACGATATTATTGTTCGAAATCTAGCATTAAATGGTTGAGACAAATGAAAGGCTTTCATTGAAATTATATGTCGTTTTTCTTTTCTTTTCTCTTTCCTTTCTCGAAGGTTTTCAAACTCCGTTCGGGTTTATCACGCTCGTTTGTGGTTTACATTTTCTTCCAATCGTAATGTACACAATCAACGCCCAGATTTTGTCTTCCTATTGGTGTTTAGCAATATTGCATAATATTCAAAATCTATGTATCATTGGCCGTTTGTTCTCGTTCTATTACGAAGTACACTCTTGAGAATAAAAACGAGTGATTTGGTTGCTATTGTGTGTGTGTATATATTTTTTCTATAGATTTACGTGATTCGTTTATTTATAATTGATCATTTATTATCGTAAGTACTGAATTTGTTCTGCTGCTTTTTCTTTTTGACAAATTTCAACAACAATAAAGAAAAACATAAAATAAATAAATTATTTTCTTTAGTGAATGACAAACATGAAAACTAAAATCATTGTTCCACTTGTTGTTGTCGTTTTTGCGTAAAGAAACAACAACAACAAACGTTTTTTTTTTTCGTTTTTTTTTCAATTAAATATTTTCGTTTTCTGAAATTGAATAAAACAGTCTACATATGACGTGAATTGCCAAAGACAATGCCTGATTGTGTCGCGCCTTTATTGTATCCGTACTGAGTGCTGATGACTGTATTTCCTTGGATGATTGTTTCAGGAGAAAATGTTCGTTCGTTTTTGTCGCTTTCTTTAGGACCTAAGCCGCGAAGACCTTGTTTTTGTGCCTAAATAAAACATTGAGTTTACGGATTTCTTTATTGATAATGTTATATACTTTTCGACCAAGAGCGAATATGCAGAGAATAACTTGATGAAGATTCATTTTTTCGTAAAGATCAACGGTTTGAAATGTTTCCGAATCGGATAAACCGTATGCTCGAGCTGCTTGAGTAAATCGAGCGATATTTTCCATTAATTTGAAATTATTTTCGCCTGAATTTATCTTCGAAATTGAATTCGGTGAGATAACATTCATTAATCTAATCAGAGAAAATCAGTTTTTATGTTATTCTAAAATATTTTTTTTTTCATTTTACTGGCAAAGTTTGCGTCCATCTTTTAATTGATTATAAACATTATTCATATCTCCATTGGTATCAAATGTCTCGCCAGTCATTTGACTAATCCATTGTAGAGCTTGTTGAGCTTGTTCAATATCATATTTCGATTGAATCTATTCAATAATACGAAGAAAACAAAATAGATTATTTGAATGATTTCTCTCACTCTAACCTTGTCCATTTGTCTTTTTCTCTCGACTAACCTCGCTTAGAAATGAGTAGAGAAACTTTTTTTTTAAATATATTTTTCTTTATTAAATTAACAAAGCCAAAGTCATGTCTATTTTTGCTATTTTTATTAGATAGAAAGAAAACACAACATGATAAAATAAATCCATACTTTATCAAAAGCTTGTTTAGCGAAACCATGCTTTTCCGTTCGTTCTGCCATTAATCGTTTTTCTTCTTTTGACTATGCCGATTTAAGTTTATCAAATCGAAGGGTAAAGAAACGTTATTTTCTTTCGTACGAAAAAGCAATTATTCTCTCATCAATACGAGGAAAAAAAACGAAAAGACATGGCCACATGAATTTTTTTTTCTTTTTTTTTTTTATTCATCAATCAAACAGTGCGATTCCGTTGTACGTGCCTTTGTATTTCTCTTTCTTGGCCTCGTTTTTAACCTTGAATTTCTCCATCTGTATAGTATTTTGATTACATGCTACCAAACTGCATGCAGTGACATTTAAAAACAAACGTTTTATCAACACCTGTTGAATAGAAGGGAAAAGAAAGAAGGAGGAATTTCTTCTTCTCGAACTATCGATGAATCATCATTGCCGCGAGAGAGAGAGAGAGAGAAGAAAAGAACGATGGGAGATTGGCAATTAAATAGAATCAATTTACAGATCAGAATGGTACATATAAATACAGCTGTATTTGGTGCAACTTTTAGATTATGTGAAAAATGGCACACCAAGCCAATCGACGTTCTTCGTGCACATGTTGGCATCCGATTTTGCCGACTTTCTCAGCGCGATTGGTTATCGCTTTTCGCACGCTAATTGGCATTATCGTAAGTAGACGAACTTCGAGTACAAATTCGAATTATTCATTTCATTTTACTGCTTGACAGTTTGTCGCTACAATAACACTTTCATCACTGACCGATGGATTACATGGTAAACTTTTGCTTGGTGTTACGTTTATCGTTTGTATTAAAAGTACTCTTGGTGCAACAATTCAGAGTGCAGCACGTTTGATTCTTGGCGGAATCATCGCTATTTGTTATTCACTTCCGATCGTTGTTTTCTGTCCAAAACATATCGTGATTGCTATTGTTGCGACGACATTTCTTGTTCTCATTATTGTTTACACCGATTTGCCAGTAACTGTTCGTCGTTTTACAATTGTTCCAACTTGTATTATTATTCTGCAATGGTTCAATGTGCAAAAGAATATCGATGTTTTTTATATTCTCCAAATATTTTCAACATTAACTACAGGCTCGTCAATCGCTGTTCTAATAACTTGTCTACCGTTGCCACTGGTGCCAACTGCTTTTCGCGAATTGAAAATGCGAATGAGATTCGTTGCTCAACAAGCTCGTCGAGAAGTAACAGCGATTCTTTTATTAATATCTGAATATAATAATACTCATACATTTCGACGTTTGGATACGGTTTCTGTTCCTAAGGAAATGAAACGATTGAGTTCGGAAGATGCAGATAATGGAATTGAAATGCCAACAAATTTGCATCGTGACGATGATATCTATTGTCATTCGACATCATTCGAAGATTTAAGAGATGATCATTTATTGTCGAGTGATATTAATGATTTGCATTCGTTAGTTAACGATGAAGTCAAATTAATGCAACGTGCTTTAGGAGAAATTCCCTATGAACCGTATTTTATTTTTTTAAATAAGTTAAATTCAATTCGACGATGTTTATCGAAAGTTCCATTTATTAAAAAATTTGTTAAACCTGAATCAACGTTACAAACACGTTTAGCTACTTGGTCAAATGGTTTAGCATCGATTCAACGAGTTATAACAGGAATGTTGAAATTAGAAAATCATCATCGAGCATTTGTTGGTCAACGTCAATTAATCAACGTAGAATCAAATTTTTCTTTTTAAAAATAAAAATATCGATTTGTTTGTTTTTCTTAGGCGATATGTCTTCTTCTTGAATCAACATTTAATTTTCTCGATTCAACTCTTCCTTATACAACAGCATCGAATCAATGTTTAAACAAAGCACATATAGTCACATGTCGACAGAATGTTGAAGAAGCACTTGAAGATTTATTTGAAGCTTATTTCCAAGTTCGAGATAGTCAATCAAGTGCATCGATATCGAATGCAGATGCTATTCGATTGAATACATTTCTTTTACTTATCTTACGACTTGTTCACACGACTATAACAGCAGCAGAGACAAGCAATACACCAGGTGCTCGATTAGAAGAAAATGCAAATTCATCAGCAAAAACACCGAAACCAAAAAAACCATTTGATTGGAAAGGACCTTTTGTTTCTCTCGGAGCTTATATTGGTCTAAAACCAACACCTGGAAAATTAGTTCGTGCATTGAAAACAAGTCTCAGTGTTCTCGTGACGGCAACTGTCGTTTATTTTCTTCAATATCGTATTCAGGCTTACGGTTGGGTGTATTGGGCGCCGATGACAACAGCCCTCGTTTCAGATTCTTCCGAAGGTAGCACCATTCGTACCTCAGTTCAACGTTTAATGGCCGTTCTACTTGGTTCAACCTACGCTTATATCGTTGTTCTCGTTACACAAAATCACATCGCTGTTGGCACATGCATTTGCGTGTTTGTTGGTATGATGGGTTATTTAAAAACCGATCCACGAAAAGAATATTTCGCCAGTGTTTGTGCTCAATCAGCATCGGTTATAACCTTTCTTTCGCATAAAGATGGCGTATGGAATGCATCGAATAAAGCTGTTTTAGCTCGTACGAGTTTAACTTTTCTCGGAATATTCATTCATGTTTTTATTTCAAATTTAATTCTGCCGATGACTGCACGAGCTTTAGTCAAGAAAAGAGTTCGATTGACTTTTTTTGTCTTTTTAAAAACGAAGTTCTTCTTTAGGTTTCGATTATGGTTAAAAACACGTCGAATGCTTTGAAAAGTTCGTGTGAAAATTTTTGTTCGTTTATTGGCCCATCGAAACAATCGGGTACCGAGCAGAAAACCGATGAAAATAAATCGTCATCGAATTTTTTGAAAACCGTCGGCGAAACCGAACGTATTGCCGATGGTTTTCCGTCGTTACTCGACGAAGCTTCGAACGAACCGAACTTTTGGAAACGTCCGTTCCTTCAAATCAAAGATCGTTACGACGACATCGCTAAATCATTCCGTCGAATCAGTGCCGACATTCGTTACATTCATCGTTGCACGACAATTCTCAAAGCTGAATCGAAACTACATTTTGCTCAAGAAGCCAAGTTCGTGTTTGTTTTTTCTCTTATTTCAATTGAATTCATCTGTTTGTATAGATGGTTAGTTCGTCGATCGAGTCTGGCTCAAATGTCAACTCCATTTATTACCCATCGGACACGTCCTGCATGGACAATGACAGAATTACGGCAAGTCGAACAAGTTCAAAATGATCTCGATATACCTCTCACGATTTTTATGACACCTCCAGCAAATGCATCGACTACATTTGAGTTCGAACAGAAGCCGTTGATTTCGAATAATTCATCGGCATCACTTCGTTTAGCTCATATGACTTTGTATCAACCGGTTCTCGAACATATTCGAACATTAGAAAAGCATATTCAAGAAGTTTTGAATTTATCCGGACAGTTAATTGAAAAACGAGCCGCTGTTGATATCGGTTCACTTGAATTAAATCAAATCTGTCGAGAAGATTCAATAACTGACGCACATGATCTTACTAAAATCAACATGAAACGAACTTTAGAACGTGGTCCATCGTTTTTTGTCGTTTCACAATTCGAACCCATTCCATTAGCTACTAATTACTATCGGCTCTTTTCATGTTGTAAACCATCAGCACATCGAGGCCGAACGCCACTACCATCGCTACGAGAGGCTGTTGATCGAATGCTCAATTCATTAATACAGTTTCTCTATGCAAACAATCGTTTTATTCGTGCAGAAGTTGTTGCCAATCAATCGATTGGAGATCTTCTGGCTTTTCAAACGTTATCCTATGCGTTGAAAGATTTAGTTGAAGCAACAACAAATATAGCGAAAAATGCAAGAAGAATCAAACATATCGACACACGAGCATTAACACGAGAAGCTCGAGAAGAAAGATCTCCGTCAACTCAAATTGTTTGAAAAATAACCATTTTTTTTATCTCAATCAAATTTTTCAGTTTTTTTTCTCTGTTCGTTTGAATTCAATGTGATTTGTTTGTTATGATTTCATTGTGCTTGGCATTGTGCGTGCGTGTATGTGATTCAAATGAATAATCAAGTTCTATTCGTACTTGTTGAGTTTAATACAAAAAAAGAAAAGAAAAGAAAGGATTGTCTTATTTTAAGAGAATATTTTCATAAATCAATGTTATAAAATACAGCAAATATCTTCAGGTGTCTTGGGAGAAACGTCGTATTTATTTGCAGATACTTCTTTGATTTCAAAATGTCGTCCGTCGAAAGATCGAACTTTTTGACAACACTCCTTGGTAAATTGATAGCTGAACGGAATATTGCCAGAGCGTTGAAGATATATAACATCCGTTTCAGTTGTAAAATATCCATCTTTTTTGAATACTCTCATAAACTTGTACGCGTCGCAGGAGGGAAAATGTAAGTCGGAATCTATTGAATCTTTGGCTCTCGTAATAAAATTCGGTTCTGCTTTGTTTAAATTGAAATCCACTACAGACACTTTGACTAAAGATGAATTATCCAAGTAGAGTTTCATAATTGCATTCCTCCGTGAAGGTATATCAACTCTAGCATGTTCACCATGTGCTAAGATAATATGAGTATTACGATCACTGAAATCAGTAATACAAACTCGAATGGGTTCGTTCGATTCATTGAATACTATGCATTCTGTAGTAACACATCTTGTACTTGGCTGGTACGCTAAACATTGAAAAAAGTAACATGAACAACTATTGGTATTACTAAGGGCATACCACAAGTAATGACGCCGACCTTGCGATATTTTAAAGTTGGCTTATGGAATTTTTCTCTATCATTCTACATATTTCAAAAATCTTCGACCGTTGAAAGAATATCAAAAATAAAAGAGAGAAGTGCGTAAGTCATCCAAAAAAAAAATTTTTGCAGCAATTTATCACATTTTTATTATAGCAAATGTTCAAAATAATCTCCCTGACTATTGACACATAACTCCATTCGTTCACTACATTTGTCGAAAGTCTTTTTTATACTGTTCCTTCTTCAATGACTTCATCAGCTTACTTAAGTATCGCAAGGTCAGCGTCATTACTTTTGGTATGTCCTAAGTAGTTAGCAAAATCATTTTATATTTTCGCCTACGTTGGCTTGGTAAAATACATCGATGGCCAGTAATAGTGTTATCTGCTTCCAATTTACGATTATCACGTCTAGCTGGAACTAACATGAGTTTTCCTAATGTTTTGTGTCTTTTGATAATCACGCCTTTAGAAGATGATAGAGTATATGAAAATGTTTCTTGATTATCATTTAATGGTATTATAACAATTGTATTTCGACCACTATCAGTATATCTAGTCCATATCTCGTCAGCTGTTAATATTGTATTAATTTCATTATTCTTCGTATCCAACAAACAAATTTTAATTGTTTCTTGTGTTGAATTATAGACGCTTGTTAGATTATTACTCATTATTTAGATTTTTCTACGAGAATAGCGTCAACTAAATGTTAAGTTTTGTTCAACAATAATTCTACTTCTGTACAGAAATAACTGGGAAAAACGGCATCTCTTTTAAGATTATATTTTTGTCTGTCCGAGTAATATAATATTTGTTCGATTAACCAATCGCAGCATCGATTTACTGTTGGTTGGTTGTTTTTTTTGTTCTGATAGAGCGACAAAATTGTGTATCGACTGATCAAATAAATATATTTTAGTTTTTATCCAGAAAAAAAACAGCGATGAACGATACAAGTCATTTTCAAGTCAAAGCATCTTCGAACAACAATACTAATGATAAAAATAGTCAAGTCGATTTACATTTTCGTCATGTCAAAGAAAATAATATCACAGAGATTGTTACAAAATCAGTATGCGAAGGCATTCAACAGGCAGATTACGTCAAAAAATTAAATGAAGTCAACATTTATCGAAAAACAGTTATGAATGAAGTTTTAGAAGTCTCCGAAAATAACGGCTTTGCTGCTAATAGAAGTGAAACATGGCTGAGTGAAAATTTCGATAGAGTATTTGGATATCAAAACAAAGGTATACCTGCCGAACTTCGTGATGGACAAAGAATATTACAAGTTACATTAGATAAAAACAAATATCAACCATTTCGAGACGATCTTATTCCGCAATTTCGATCGAAAGGCAGAGGCAAAAGTATTTTTAATTACGAAGGTATTGCAGGCGGAGCTCCTCGACCTTACGAAGCGACTGTACCTTCGACTGTTGACCGAAATATTGGAGTTAAAAAAGATGATATCGATCAATTTAATGAAACTATTAAATCCATCAGTGTTCTTGATCCTGAAAGTCCATTTGTTAAAAATAAATTTTTACGCTATCTATCTCAAAACAAACTCAAAGTATCAATGATTGCTATATCAGTTGTCTACGAAATTCATCAATTAATTGTTATTTTAATGGATAAAAATGGTGAAACTCTCGATAGATTAGTTATTCATACTTTGAACGTCGCTGTTAATCAACTTGGAAGTTATATTATATCGGCTCTTACGTGTTTATTACCTGGTATTGCAGCTTTCGTTATTGGAGTATTAGGTGGACTGGTTTTGGGATTTATTGGAAAGAAAATTGGTGAATTACTTTTCGGTTTACACCCACGTGTTGCACCAGGCGAAGGACCACCGATTTCAGATTATTTTTCATTTATCTATGGCACTAATAATTGTTTTGGTGAACCATTAAATGATTATAATTTAGCAGAAGTTTTAGGGATACCAAAGTCAGATTATTCAGTCGATGCTAATAAAATTGCATGCCAAGCTCCGACTAACAATTATGAAGATAGGTTCATTCAAACGGCACGTGGAGCACCGAAATAAATCAAAACTAAATTCTGTAGAATTTTAAAAAAATAAATATTATGTACTTGTACAGTTTAATAAAAAAAACCTTTTTGCGCAGATAATCATGATAAGTGCAATATTGACTCATACATGTAATTAGCTACGTAAAAAAACCGAGTTTGTTTTGAAACTGAAAGAGTCAGGATTTTTGACAACGTAATAGCGTCATTAATAGGTATTTTCAAAAACAAAACCTTTACCTGTTTATTATTTACATATAGCCTATATATATTCTTATTTTGCGATTAGTTTTTTATATATGAAAATGTTTCATTTTACATTATTCGTATTCGTTCTACTTATTTGTCAATCTTTTGAACAACAACCGTTACCATATACATTTGGCTATCGATCATCATATAAAGTTCATCAGCAAGGAAATATCAATTTGATTATTTCCGCTCCACACGGTGGAAATACAATCCCGTCAAGTCAAGTTCCCGATCGAACTATTGGTGGCTGTAATCGAACTAATGGATCTAATCCAAATGTTTGCACATGGTTCTTCAATGATACATGTACTGATGGTGTTCGATGTGAATCAACGACAGTCAAAGACACTCAAAGTGATGAATTCGCTGAAAATGTTGCCAATCATTTGAATAAAACGTGGAACTATAAACCATTCGTAGTCATCGCTCAATGGCATCGAAGAACTGTGGATTACAATCGAGAAATTGAAGAAGCAACTTTCAATCATCCCGAATCCATTCTAGCTTATCAAGGATATCATAATGCTATTGAACAAGCTATTAATCAAATCAATCAAACAGCAGGTCGAGCTCTTCTCATCGATATTCATGGTCATGCACAAGGAAAGTAAGTTTCACCGCAACAAACAACCATTTTTCTCACATTTGTTTCGTTTTTAGTTATACAATGGTCGGATATTTACTATCAAGTTTTCATTTAAATAGAAATAGTCTTAATTCACTAACTGCAATAAGTTCTATTGATCTTTTATGTACTAATCTCACTCGAGAACAATGTATTCGTGGTCAAAATTCTTTTGGTAGTGCACTGGAAAACAATGGGCTTGGAATATCTTATCCATCATTTGCAAATCCACAACCAGGAACGAAAACATTCTATTCCGGAGGTTTCATAACAGAAAATTACATTTCAAGAATTAGCGCCATTCAAACAGAATTGCCAGCACATATTCGAACGTCAGTAAATCGAACTGAAAATGCAAAAAAATATGCTCAAGCTATTGTTGATTATATGACCGCTTTGAATTTAATCTTATCTGTTTAGAATAATAAGAAAACAAAATAGAAATAAATTTCTGTATGCTCTATATGTTTTTTATTAATCGATTAAAATGAAATCTTGTTCTAAAATTTAAGCCAATCTTTTATGAAGAAAACGTAAAGCGAGTCTTTTTTTCAATTGACGTCGTCCTAAACCTCGACGTTTCTTCTTTTCATCGCTATCACTTGAACTATCATCATCATCATCACTGTCGTCGTCGTTTCGTTTAATTTGTCGTTTTTTCTTCTCGCATAATTCATCATCATCTTCCAAAGCTAATTTTGCAACTTCATCGTAATACGGGCAATATGTAAGTACGAGTAGTTTACTTTTCAATGGATCGTTTTGTCGAGCAGCAAAAGTCTTGGCTTGTTCGCAAAGATCTTCGTCGGAATCCGAATCGGATTCATCATTTCGACGACGTAATTCTCGATATTCTTCGGGACATGAACGACGTTTAACCGATTGGCAATTGAGTACAACAATCAGACTTACGAATAAGATTAATGTTGAAATCGAACTAGAAATACGTATATTCGTGAGTTTGTACGAGTGAGAATGTCGAAATGACTTACTGCATGTTGAACTGCTCGCGAGATTATCGATTGAGAAAATGATTTTGAGGACAAAGCCGAACGAGGAAATCGGATATTTGTGATTAGGAAAAATCCAAATAGGCGAGAAACAACATATTCAAATTATTCTTTTCTTATTCGAGTTTCTTTCCGTGGTTTTCCTTTCTCTTTTCTTTTATGAATAATGTTAATCATTAGTTCCTGTGAAAGTCTTATTCTGCATTGCTAAAGCTTCGATTGACAAAGATTAGAACGAGGGAAAAGAATCTTGACTGATTCTATTTGGATAACTAATGGCCAACATCCGTTTTCGTCAATAAGACAAAACTTTGTCAGTTGGAAAAACATTTATTATTAAAAAAAAGAAAGAAAATCTTTGTTTTCACATCTGGTACAATTCGGATTAATATCTAAAGATACTTGACTTTCACTCTCAAACATAAGCTTCGTCCTTCGAAATAATACGCCGATTTTGTTTGCCTGTATATTCAAACGTAATTCGATCGAACAGAACAAATCTCTGATTTCTTTATTATTTGAAACAACACATTGACTGACATTTGCATTCAAAGAGAATATTACCTAACACCTGTGAATAAATAATCACGATTTGTTTGGTTTTTCTCTTCCAACTGACAGCAAAAGCTAGTCGAGAAGTATATGTGACAGTTATTAACATTCTTTTTCCCTCATTCTCTCTCGCGTTTTCTTCATCCGTACCGTGCCAGTATAAACCTTCCGTAATTTTATCTCGTCACGACGAGCATCTTTTTTCTTCTTTTTTTTTTGAAGAAACGCGGTTGCATACGCGCGACGTCAAGGAATTTCTCTATCCTCTTTTTTTTGTCAAGAAAAAAAAAAGTTGTTGACACTAAAACAAGAAATTTTCAGCCATAAGCAACATGGTCGACCGAAGTTATCTGATTTCTATTTTGGGCGTTACTAATCTAGTTGAATTAGTAAGCGACTGATTGTTTTTCAATCGATGAAATTTACTCTTTAAATAGATTTTCCTAGCAGGTGGATTTATTTCCGTATGCATTGCATCGACTGGTTACGCTCAATTCGTTGATTCGTATGGAAATTATGCGAAATATAACGTCACTCCGCTTGTTTGTGAATTTCGAATGGAGAAAATCGAATGTTTAAAGATTCTGTTCTTGATTTAGAATGGGACGGATCCAATGGCATTTTATGATATCGATGCTTACACGATTAAAATTGTCGATCAATCGATATTAATGATTGTTTTTGGTTTAACATTTCTTACGGTTTTACTTCATGTTTTCCTACGATTAAGATATCGATATTCATGGCATCGAATATCCGTTTCTGTAAAATCAAATTTCGAATTTATCTCAACTATGTTTTTTGTTTTTAGTTCGGTTGTTTGTGTATTGTTTATGCTTGTGCATTACTCGGCATATCGATCGTTGTTGCAGTAAGATGAAATAATCAATCCGATGGAAAAAAAGTCACTCGATCTATTTTTAGTGTTGGGAAGATAAGTTAAGAAAACGTTTGGGTGCAATCTACACGCAAAATCAATATTTATATACGCCAAATGGACATGTCAAACCATTTGCCGGAACACCTGCGGCTGCTGCGGTAAATTTTTCTCGGTCATGAAAAAGAAAAGACCAAAAAAAAAATGTTTTGTTTTACTTGAATAGGCGTTTGGTTTTGCTGCGTGTGTTATGTTTATTTTCGAAGCTCTATTACGATTTCTACGTTTTAGTGATAAAGTTCATTGAAATGGAAAATAATCTATGGATTGATGATGTTGTGATTCTTCTTTTTTTTTTCTTTTTTGTGAAATTTTAATAAACGTAAAACGCTTCGAAGATGTCTTCACTTTAATAAATCCTCGAGAAAATACTCATCCGTTTTAATAAGATCAATGACAGATGTCCGATGCAGACAGAGAATTTCTCAAGAAAAGAAAAAGAAAGTCATTCAAATTGTTTCTTTTTTTTTCTACGACGAAACTCTGCTTTCAGATGAACATAGACGATCAGTTATCAACATTGATTTCATCAGCTTATCAAGTTTTAACACCGATGGATACTGTTTGTCATACGATTATGAATAATAGCGAACAGAACATGATGATCTATCGAATTCGATCGATTTTAAACGATCAGCTCGATGAAGCTCAGCAATACAAAGATATATTTCATCGAAATGCAATGCAACCGATTCTCTTCGATGTTCTCTCAGAAATTAAACAACGAAATAATCTTAATCTCAGACAAATATCGATTGGTAATGATGCATACGATCAAGAATTGGCTCGTCTCGATGCAATACTCATTGCTGAACGTATCATCGAACCCTATCCAAATGAGTTATCTGACAGCAATAATAATTCTTCAATCGACACCGAACATCCTGATTATCAAATGAATTTAGCACGAATTCGTCAATTTTATCATGAAGAATTCGATAAATTTACTAAAAATTCCAATGATTTCTGTACACATGTGGTTACACTACTTCAACAACAATCACAAATCCGACCGATTTCGAACGAAGAAATGACACAAATGATTTCGATTGTACGAAACAAACTATGTCTCATACAAATTCAATTGAAACAATACACATGCGAAGCTGTTATCAATCTACGTCGGAAATATCTCGATGCAAAGTAATTTCATTTCAAAATGTTTTCAATCCGATTGAATCGAATTTTTGCAGACGCAAACGACGTAGTTTCGATAAAGCAACACAACAGGTCTTTAACGAATATTTTTATTCGCATTTATCGAATCCGTATCCATCCGAACAAGTCAAAGAAGAACTCGCACGAAAATGTCATGTTACTATTACACAAGTATTCGAATTTTCTGTTTAATTTAATAGAATTTTCCTCTTTAGGTTAATAATTGGTTTGGAAATAAACGTGGCCGATGTAAGAAGAATATGCGTCGGAATGAATAAGACGTACTAAATGTTTGCTTTGTTGTTTTGTTTTTATGTAATATAGACGTAGATATACATTCGTTTTATTGTCTTCGATGAAATACATAAAAGTAAATACACTCTTCTCGAAATTTGTCCCCCCCCCTCCGAAAATCTCGTCGAAAGGTGAGTGCAAAGATCAAGAAAATGCGTCAATACGAACAGACAGAGCATGCTAATAAATTTCCTTGAGATTAATCTTGAAGTATATAGGTCTTTTTTTCTCTCTTCGATCTAATATTTATTCATGTATTATGCTATCTTTTTTTATTTGATTTTATTCTTTTGAAATACAGCCGTTAAACCGAAATGATCGGACGGATAAATATTTAACTGTCCTTGAGTACCGATCGGTTGCGTTCCTAACATTTGAATTTCAACTGGAATCATCGTTTGACTTCGTAGAATAATTCGATCGATTCTCGAACGATATGTTGCTCTGCTATTCGCTTTGGTCATGAGATTTTCTTCTGTATCATATGTAAAACCTGGATTTTCACTGTCGATTAATTTCGCCCAAACATCAATCCAATTGGGCAATGCTTTGAATTGTTCGATATTTTCTTGTTGATGTGCATTGAAATTAAAATCGCCCATTAATATACACGTTGCCGGAGAGAAATTGAAAACATTCTGAGAAATTTGTAATTGATTTTGACGTTCTTGTTGGTTGCCGAGAGATTCTAAATGAACAGTCCCAAGGCGTAGCAATTCATGTTCATCTAATTTGATATCAGCTACTAACAATCGACGACCCATATTCGATTGAGGAAAGGAAATCACATTTACACTCGATATAAATAAATGAAGATCAATCAATAGAACAACGCCGTACCAACCGTTGAATGTTCGACCATCAACATCGGATACATAGTATCGTTGTTGAATAAACGGTTGTGCTAAAAGGTGCTGAAGAACTGGTGCTGTCACTAAATATGATCGAATAGGAATTTGTTTGATTCATAAAAAAGAAACAAACTTTCTTGTAAACCAATGATTTGTGCATTGGTTTGATTTAATATTTCACAAAGACTTTGAACACGCATCGGCTGATATTTCTCTGAAAACCAGATATTATACGTAAGAACCCGGAATTTGTCCCATGAACATCCTAAAGAATGTTTTTTCGATTCTTTTGGTTTCCAAGTATGTTTCTTTTCGTCATACTCCCACAAGGGAATAGCCGATTGCTGTTGTATTAAACGATGATCAGCGTCAGTCGATTGTTGTTGGCCCATTTCTCTGTCGTGAAGTTACGATGATTTTTATTTTTTCTTTTGTATTGATTAAATTGTTTTTACTACTATTTCGTGTTTTTTATTAATTGTTTCTTTCTCGATTCGAGTCAAAGAAAAATAACACGGCGCAAATAATAATATCAAGAGAAAACGACGAAAGAAAGAAAGAAAGAAAAAAACGACATTGTTTCATTCCCGTTGCGATTTTTTATGAGTCATTGTAGATTTTTCTTCGTTTTCTCCTTGAGATAGAATACAAAACATGGTATTTAGTCAACGAGATTGCTATGTATTCAGTACGTCTTTTTTTTATTACTGCCGAAAAAAGAAAATGCCTCTGCTAAAATCAACACATTCCTATTCTGTTGTTGTTGTCGTTGTTTTTTCATCGAAGACATAGAAATACAAATATTTAATTTAACTCAATTCAAAAATTCGTTTTATGTCTCGTCCATAGTTACATTAACTACTCAATAATAAACAAATAGAAACAACAAAACAGATGGTTATTGGTTTTCATTTGTCGGCTTTTTACTGACAAGAGAATCATTTGCATTCGTTGACACTTTTATTATTACCATATTATCATTTCCTATTAGAGTAGTTTTCTTTCTGCTTCCAAAGTAAATATTTAGCTCTGTGTGTATCGATTCAAACGAATAAGACGAAGAACTTTTTCTTTTTGGGCGTTTTTTCTTGTTCAATTAGAAGAAGAAGAAGGAGAAAAAAAAGAAAAACAAAATAGTTTTGAAATGAAAAAACAAATCGACCAGCACAACAAACTAGCACAACAAGTATAAGAAGATAAACGAAAATCGTTTGTACATTTTCTATAAACACGAAAGAGAAACAAAACGGCGAAAAGCACCGAGTACAAAAGGTAAGCATTGAATTGTAATAGACGGAAGAGAAAGCCAAACTAATCTATTATATAAATGTGAAATAAAACTGATTAGATGAAACAAAGACAAATCACTGTCGAGATACTGACACGATAAATATCTCTTAATAGCGTCTAAAATAAAAAAAAATAAAACTAAGATATTTGTTGTTGATTTTGATGTTTTTTACCGAAGTAATTCATCAGGTTGATGATGAAATGGAAAACGAAATTGTTGTTGTTGCCGTTCGAGATCTGCATTCAATCGACGAAGTTCATTTTCCGTATGTTCACGTATCGATCGTTCTCTTGAGTTCATTCGAGAGAAATCCTCATGACGTGGCATCTAAATTCTCTCATACAGAAAAAAAACAAAAGCGAACAGACTAAACAACTGACTTGTTGTAATGAATTAGCGAGAGCTAACGTCATCGGATCGAACCGATTATTACTTGCCAACATCAACGACATTAATTCTCGTTCACGTGCTAGACTATGTATTGCATTGAGACTCGTCGGTGGCAGCGAAGCAGCTGGATGTAATAACGGATTTCCATGAGAAAGACCTGGACGAGAACAAATCAAATCGAATTGGTTTTCGAGTGAAAATCTATATTTACCAGCGGCGAATGGAAGTAGATGTGGCGGCGGTGGCGGTGGGATCGGAGGTAATAACGATGGTCCACCGTTGTTCGCACTTGCTGACGGCGACGACGAATCATTTGTATTGCCCAAATGTAAATGTGTATGCGAATGAGAATGAATATGAGCGTGATTATGTGTACCATTTGTCGTTGTTGACGGCGAATTTGTTGCCGATGGTGATGAGGAGATCGGCGGTAGAAGTGTTGATGATGATGGATTAGGAAATGGCGGAATTAAAGAACGATAACGAGGATCGAGTAGAAATGCAGCTGTTGCTGGATCGAGAGTCGGATGTGATGTTGGTCGACCGAGATTTGCCGGTGAAAATGGCGATTGATTGCCGAATAATTGAGCTGGATTCATTAAACGTAAACTCAACGGATCCATATGTCTCAATGCGGGATTATCGTGTGGCGACAGTGAAAATGGATTCGGAAAAGGTAGAGATGGTTTCGGTCCATTAGCAGCGAGTGCGGCGTGTAACGGCATTGGATGAAAGAGAGAATTACTTTGATTGATTCCTAATGGGTCCGAATGAGGAAACGATGGCAATGAATGAAGTAATTGAGGCATTTTGTCCATTGAAAATGGTAATTTATTGTTATTATTACTCGAAATTCGGTCTTCTTGTTTCAATGGAACGGACGAATCGATTGGTTCGGTTGGTTTTCGACGTGAACCTCGTTTGAGAACGATATCAGTCCGAGCACAGGAATTTTGCGATAATGCTCGATCGTAGACTTTCAAAAGAACGATTCCTTGAGTTTTATCATAGAATTCCCGGTCGCAGGACAACGGTGCCGGTCCGTTATCTTCTAGATTTTCTTGATTTGTATTCGTCGAACAATCCGAAATACTTCCTTCGTCGTCGTCGATCGAAGTTTCTCGTTTAATCGAACCGTTATTTTCATCGGAGATTCTCGATTTTTTCGACGTTCGTGAAAACGCCGACGATGGCGATGACAACAGCAAATTGGCGTTTGTTTGTTTGGTCTGATCGAGTGGCAATTTCGGCGAATTTAATTCATGTTTACACGGCGTTGGCGTGACAATCGACGAATTTAATTCCTCGGTTTTGATTGTCGGCGAAGAACGTGTTCGCGAAGGTTTTTCGTTTTCTTGTTCTTCGAGTTTGATCTTTTCGTCTACATCTTCAGGTTCTTGTTTAACCGCCACAAGTTTATCATTTGTTCGCGATTTTTTCTTATTTCTCGTCGATAACGAAAGGTTTTCATCGGGCGATTGAACAGTTTTCGTTCGTTTTCGTTTGCCGACGGAATCGTTCAACGGTTTGAATAGATACGGTAGTGAATCGGGATTCATCGACGGGAGATCGCCGTATTTTTTATAGAGAATTCGGCAATCCGAACAGAGGAGATGATTATCACGGCCGATGATTTGCAGGTCTTTGGCAGTTGGATTTTGACAATTTCGACATAATTGCTCGTCGATATCGTTCGACGATTGATGTTCATCGGTTTCTGAGTTCTGTTCGGACTCGTCTTTCGAATGGTTCTTTTGATTTCGTTGTTTGGACGGCGTGGGCGTTGTCGAGAGATTCGCAGATGTCGAACAAGGTCGTTGTCGTCGGCGAGGTCGCGCCGCCTGAGCTTGTGGCGTTTTCTTCCACAGATAATAATACTCAACCAAATCCGACGTTTGCTTATGCGGCAAATGTTCTTTCCTTATTCGAAAAAAGTTCTTCCCGTACTGTCTCAAGCCTTTCAGGAACTTCTTTTGATCTTCATCTGACCATTTTCGATCGATATTCTTCGGTATCGGACATTTGACCAACGCTTGAATAGCGTTCGTGCAATCGTAATCGTGATTATGTAGGACAGTTAAAGCATTTATAGTTGTGTCGTCTCGTTGAGCAACTTCGTACATGTCTTCGGCGAGACCTCGATCGCACATGCCGGCGAACGCGGCGATCGATCGTGCGGCTTGCAGGTAAACCGAGAGATCGAGATCGGTGGTCTTGTTTTTCCAGAGAAGTTCCTCGCGTGGCGAACAACTTTCATCGTTTGTTGTCGAGCTTTTTAAAAGTGGCAATTTGGCTTGATGTGATGGGCCAACACGTATTTCACCTTGCGTGTTCGCCAGTCTGCGTGCTTCCGGATTGTATGTTAAAATATAAAAGAATGTATCCGGATCAGGTTGAAATGCACGAACTTCTTCAATATCTTGATAGTGAACAACCCAACACCGACCTCTACATTTTACAAAATAAATCATATTTTGTCAAGAGATTTATTCATTCGTTTTTTTTTCTTCTTTCTTTTCTGTGTGTCGTTGTGTCAATAAACTTGAAAATAGTCTCTTTACTTACTTGATGTGTACGGCCGGATAGAAATCTTTGATTTCCGATATAAATAGTTCACGATAGATTCTATTTGGATCTTGTATTATATTCGAATATTTGATCGATGATGTTTGATTGTTACCCTCTTGAACAGATAAAATAACATTATATTAGCGACGTTTTTTCTTCTTCTTTTCGAGAAAAATAATACAAAGCATCAACTAATTTAGTTTTCTTCTAGATGAATGAACGGAAATCATGTCGTCGACAACGACTACTCTTCTTGCTTATTCTCGCTCTTTTCCTATTTCTTGCACAGACACACACACACACACACAGAATCAAAAAGGCAGTGTGATGGAAGAGAATAAAGAATAAGAAAGAAACGAGTTGCGATGAAGAAAGAAAGAAAGAAAAAGAAGAAGAAAAAAAACGCGAGAGAATGAGAGAAAGAGTTTGCTTCGGTCCTTGAAACTAATCAATCATCCTTCTGTTAGCTAAAACACAGCACGAGACGACAGCTTATCAGGTGTAGATTATTGACATACAAAAAACTTTTTTTTTTGATCGATCAAATGAAGAAGAAAAAAGCGAGAGCGCGAGGGGAGAAAAGAATACTATTCAACAATCATTATTAGAAAATTGAATGAACTATGTCAAATTGCATGTTAACACGCCCGTTTGACCGATAGAAGAGCGTTCGAATTTCTTTTCTCTTGCTCAGCAGACGCGGCAGCAGCGTTTGCGTGAATTATCATCTAACACTTGTTTCTAATAAATATAAGAAAAAAAAAAGTCAAACAATGATATTGATCTCAATTATACAAACAAATAATATTTACATAATCAAAATAACATCGACAATAAGAGAAGAAAAAGAGAAAAGAAAATGAATTGCTAATTGTTACTTTGATATTAATTAATAATATTTGAAAAGATTTCTGTTTTTCTTTTTCTTCTTTCTATTTAATAGAAAACGAAGAAAAATTGTGCGTGTAATATGTAAAAAGAAAAAAGGAATAGAATAACTAAAATTCTAATGGATATAAAAAGAAGAAGAAGAGGAGAACGAGAAATAGTAGTAGTAGTCGTTGTTGATGGTGTCACCTTAATAAGGAACAAACCGACGTTATGGCTATAGTCTTTCTGTGTGTGTGTGTATGAATTCTCCTCTTATTTCTTTTTACTGCACGACAAAGTCTCACGAGCGCAAAAGTCTAATGTTCGTTGAAGAGGAAGGAAAAGAAAACAACAGAAACGATGCGCACACCAACAATTCATCGATCGGCATTGGCTTACTCGACAAAGATATATAGATATCTATTAGAGACATTAGATGATTTACTACTGTGACATGAGCTACTACAATTGTCGACAATATTAAATCGGTTATTTAATGAGAAAACAATCTGTAATCGTGTTGAAATGTTTCGAATTTTATGATAGGCAAAGAAAAAAGAAATAAACTTGAATAGAGATGATGTGAACACACATGCAGAACGGAGAAAAAAAGAGTCAGTTGATCCGATTAATCAATCACTTATAGTATCGGATGTGTTTCTGTTTGTTCGGCTCGATGAACCCATACATCGAATCATGCCATATGGTGACATTAAAACTCTGAATACCTGAGCAAGACGACGACGACGAAGAAGAAAAACGAGTCTATTCTATTTCTGTTTCTTTTCCTATGTTTCTAATTGATGTGGTGATGACGCGTTTGATGTAATCGATGTTGTTATTGTCAAATAATCAACGGCAAGAGAGAGCAGAAGAAGAAGAACGAGAAAGAAAAAAAAAACTAAAACGAACAAGATAGGGGCATATTTATTTCTTTTTCTTTTAGTTCGAGACTCGACGATGAGGATAGACTAATAGAACGATACGAAGAAGTCAAATGATAATAATCACACAGATTTGCTTTCATATGCATACGACTATAAATCAAATAAGATGACGATCAAGAAACAACACAAACTGATAATAATAATAATAATAATAATAATGAAGAGACAAAACTACCGTAAAAAAGCCAAGGAGACGAAGGAGAAAAAAGTTGATATTTTGTTTATTCTTCGTTTTGGTTGTATGCATACTTCTATACTTAAAAGGATTTCTATTATTGTTATTCGAGTGAAGAGAGAAAAGGAGAAGAACGACTTGCCGGCATTGCTCTCGTTCGTCGATCAATGATTACACTAGAATGATTATCATCTGCATTTCATCGAGTCCCTTCGTTGTTCATCGCTCATTTTCACACACTATCTCTTCTCTCATTTTTTTTCTTCTTCTTCGTCTTCTCCTCTTCCTTTCTTCTTTTTCTTTTCTCTTCTTCTTCGAACTTGCCTAGCGATGAATTATATACACTCGTACAATAATTTAACAGTGGCTATGCGTTGTGGTCTCAATGTAAACGCGAACATATATATATATATATATATATATATTTATATACATGGAGGGGAGAATACGTAGACGAATAAGATGAAGAACAGAGGGTGGGTAAAGCAAAGAAAAAGAAGAAAGAAATTCTCTACATTCGCATCACCAATGAGTACTAGATGTCAATATGTCGAGGGAGAGAGAAAGAAGAAGAAAGGAAATCTCTTTACACATGCCGATCAATACCACTCGCTTGTCGTAGTAGTAGTAGCATTCTCAATTTTCAATATATTTATATACACATACATCGATTATTATTATTATTATTACTACGACAGGAAAAATTAAATTTCATTCGAGAGTCAATATCAAATAAAAAAATCTCTATCCTTCAAATTAATTGCTACAATAATAATGTCATTGCTTTTCTTTTCTTCACCTGTAATAGTCGATGTCGGATGTAAATATGTGTATGTATATGTAAACGAGAGCGGGCAAGAAGAAGAAGAAGAAAAAAAAATCAATCACATATAAAAGAATAAAAAAAAACGAGAGGAGAAAACGACACACGACACCATACATACAACATCGTTGTCGTCGACAATGATGTGATATTGTTCTTCTATTTGTTCCCTCCGGCAGCTGGAGAAAGAGAGAGAGAGAGAACAAGCAGAAGCCCCCCCTCCTGTTGAGAAAGACGAGAGAAGAAAAGCTACTACGACGACAAACTACTCGATGCAAATGTGCGTGTGGTGCATACATACTGACGAGAAGAGCAACAAACAATCAACATACAGCCTCACGCGTTCTTTTATATTTATAAATAGATGATGATTTAAAGTTTTTTATTAATCGAATAACAAGAATTAACAGAAAGAGAAAAATGAAAGACAAAAAGAACTGATTAGATTTAAGCGGTTTTACTTTTCTGTTTCTCAGAAAATTTTCATCGAAATGAATCAGATTTGACATACGATTAGGCTTTAAATAAACTGTCAACAAAAAGAAACGACGACGACGAAGAAAAAATCTCGCTCCATCAACAGCGTAGAGAAAAAAAAAAGAAAACAAATTTGCAGACAAAGAATCCATAGAATAACTTATTTGCCTAACGATTTTCATTCTTGACTCGATCTGTCGTCTATTTAAACAAATGATATATATTAAAGAATTTCTAAACATATCATTCTTTGTAATTGGCTCAATTGCTCTTTGATTATTAGGCCGGATTTGACTCTCACTTACTCGTTCGATAGTAATGACACCCGATGATGATGATTATCAATTGCGCGCTTATGTGCGTGTTCGCGTCGATTTGTTCTTTTCTCTTAGTAAAATGTTCTCTTTCTTTCTTTCGTCGAGACAACCGAAGAAAATTACGCGAGGGGAAGAACGACAAAAAAAAGAAAGAAAAAGAAAACCGAGAATGACATTTTACTGTAGACATTGACTGACATTATTATTTCTACATATTAGATCGACAATTTTACATACGATTTTCATGATAACGATCTTCGATGAGAAGATGATAAAGATTAACTGGAATTTCACTTGGTCGATAATACCAACATACTTCAAGCAGAACATGATCTTTTCTTGTCTTTATATACAAAGGAAACATGAAAAATAAAACAGATCGATCGAAAAAAAAAACATTTACTAAACGAAAATCGAGGATACAAGCGATTGAGTAGGGCTCGTTGGATTTATTCATTTCCAAATAAACGTGATCTGAAAGAAATGAATAGTTCATCTTGTTTGCTGTTCCGATCGGTTTACCTCCGATTTTATAGGAATTGCCATGTTTGTCTATGTAACTTTGAATTTTATCATCTTTCAATACATATCGACTGGATTTTCCTGTAACACGTACTACAGTTGTAGACTTCGTTTGTGCACGTAGACGTTCTTCTAAGCCTAAACAATCAGTATGTGTGTTTTTGTTTTTGTTGTTAAACGATTTTTTTCCTATTGAAACTCACTTTGTTCATCTTCGTTATCCATTTAGTGTTTTTTATTATTATTTATTCATATCTAAAGAAGAAAACAGATCGTATACATTCTGAAGTAGACACACACACACGCGGTCTCTTGTTTAGTTTTTATTTAAATGACAATCATCTACAGAGACACAGTAATAACAACAAAAAAGAACACAGTGAATAGATTGTTTATTTGAATTGAAGATATTTAACGTCGACGATCGCGTTCGCGTGAACGAGAACGTGAACCACCTGCAGGAGGTTTTCGACGTTGATATAAACGCTTACGAAGATCTTTTGATATCTAAATTTAAACAAATCAATTCGAAAAACGATCTTTTTCAAATCTCTTTGCACGCTTACTGGTTTCAGATGCATAAAATTACAAAAACCACCACGTGGACAATCTCTAAAATAGAAAAATGATTAAATCTGAATGATTTATTTGTCAATCAACAAACCCCATTTGATATTGTCGACAGCAAGCTTCGTGAAAATCAGTTACAGGACTCAATTCTGCATAGACGGCTCGTCCGTCAAACCAACGATTATTTAAATCAGCAACCGCTTTTTCTGCGTCTTGTTCAAATCGAAATTTGACATAACAATTACCTATTTCAAAGCAAACAACAAAAGAAAATTCAATAACTTCATCCTCAATTGTCATCATTTACCAGCTAAATGTTCGGATAAATTATCACAAATATTCATTTCTTCGATTTCGCCATATTTCTTATCTAATTCAACGAATAATTCTTCGAATGTATCGTCGAAATGTTCTTGAATTCGTTCTTCAGTAATATCATCAGCAATAAACGATTTATCGGCTTTTTGCGAACTATTTTCCAAGCTGAGATAGAGATTTTTTAATAGAACCGTTTGACTAAACGTCGGTTTATTGTGTAGTTTCGAGCAATGTTCACCGTGTCGACAGGCGCCAATTTTGAAGAAAAACGAACAATTGACTTTATCTTTTTCAGTGCCGAAAATCGACGCAAGATAATCAGCCATCTCTGATAGCAAACAAATCGACAATGATCATGAGTAAATTTCTTTCGTTAATTCCGGAGAATATTCTCTGGACGGATGTTTCATGATTGGTCGTACGCGATAGTTTTGTTGTTGTTGTTTTTTATCAGCATTTATTTTTCGAATAAAGTCGAACAAAAATGGCCTTTCTCGAAACTTTTGGTTTAGTGACTTTAGCGTACATTGCAGTTCAAATTGGCTGGTTTGTCTACCGACTTGTGAGTCCAACGAGAATCGATGTGAAAAAACTCGGCCAATGGGCGTTGGTTACCGGCAGTACCGATGGAATTGGCAAGGCCTATGCTTTCGAATTGGCAAAACGAGGTCCGAGAGAAAAGTTTGAATCGAAAAAGAAAAGAGATTTTGCCTTTTTTGTTGCTGTTAGGATTGAATATTATTTTGATCAGTCGAACTGAAGAAAAATTAAATCAAGTTGCTAAAGAAATTCAAAGCAAATATTCGAATGTTCAAGTCAAAGTCATTCCAATTGATTTCACTAGTAGAACATTTTGTGAATTGAAAACGAAATGAATTCGGTGTTTTTTTTTCGTTCTACAGAAGATAATTCCATTTATTCGACAATTCGAAAGCAAATCCATGGTTTAGATATCGGAGTTTTGATTAACAACGTTGGAATGTCTTATGAATTTCCCGAACGTTTTGATCAAGTCGAAAATAACGAGATATTTTTGAACAATATGATTCGATGTAACGTCGATTCAGTTGCTAATTTAACACAAATAATTCTTCCAGGTAGAATCAACGAAGTTTAGTTGAAATTGAAGAAGAAAAAACAACAACGAGAATTTCGATTTTAGAAATGATTAAAAACAAACGAGGTCTTATTATCAACGTATCGAGCATTTCGGGTCGACGACCAACACCTCTCTTGAGTCTCTATTCCGGCACAAAAGGCTTCATCGATCTATTCTCACGGTTTGTTTTCCAGATAATCAAACTCCTCTCGATTTCGAAGGTTTTGTTTTTTTGTAAAGATCGTTGGCCGCTGAATGTGCCTCTCGAGGTGTTTATGTTCAATCCTTATGTCCTGGTTACGTTGTCAGCAAACTCTCAGGCATTCGTAAAGCATCATTGATTGCACCAACGCCTGAAAAATTCGTCCTCAGCTCGCTCGATCGTGTTACTCTCCCATTTACAACCGGTTTTTGGACACATGAAATTCAAGTAAATCAAGGAACTTGTTTTTCCTCTCGTGATTTGTTTTGGTTGTTTTTTTTCTAGGAATTCGTCAGTTCACTTTTACCTGAATTTGTTTTCAACAAACTCACTATGAATGTTTTAAGCGGTGTTCGAGCTAAAGCTCTTAAAAAACGCAGCAAACAACAATAGATTCTTTTTTAGTTTCGCCTTTTTTTTGCAAAAAAAAAGAAAAATAAGAAGAAATAAACTCGCATTTGACATTGTTTTTCACCTTTCAGATGTCGTTCATCAACGTTACCAGTGATTCACATTTTCCTATTCAAAATCTGCCCTATGGAGTTTTTTCTACGAAAGCAAACGTGAGTTTCTCGGATCGGTGAAACGGTTTTGATTTGAATTGAATCGATTTGTCTAGGCGAAACCGAGAATCGGTGTTGCAATTGGCACGCAAATCTTAGATCTCTCCGTTGTTAAACATCTATTTGACGGGCCAGAAATGAAAGAAAATCAAAATGTTTTCGAACAAGTAAATCGAACGTTGCGTTGAGCGAAAAAATACGAAACTAACAATCGATAATTTAGTCAACTTTGAATGCTTTCATGTCGTTGAGTAAAGCTGCTTGGAAAGAGACCCGTCAACGTTTGCAAGAACTTCTATCGAACGATTGCTCGACATTGAAAGACAACGATGAACTACGAAAACAGTAGGTGTTTGTTTAACCAAAAAATGAAAACAAAAACCAAATGCTCAAATAAAAAATCTACTAATGTTTGCATTAATCCGAATACTCTAGAGCTTTCGTCGAGCAGAGCGAAGCTACGATGCATTTGCCTGCACAAATAGGTGAAAGATAATTAACCTCAGCTGCTTGATTAAACGCTAATCGAAAAAAAAACAAACAAATTTTTTTTTCTGTTTAATTGATCGATGTTTTCGATTTGATTTAGGTGATTATACGGATTTCTATTGTTCGAAAGAACATGCGACCAATGTCGGAATTATGTTTCGAGGAAAGGAAAATGCTTTGAATCCGAATTGGTTACATTTACCAATCGGATATCATGGCCGAGCTTCGTCGATCGTCGTTTCCGGAACGAACATTCGTCGACCCAATGGTCAAACCCGTCCTGATGATAGTTAGTTTCACGTTTTTTTTCCTTCGAGCAAGAAAAAAACACTTGATGTGATTATTTCAGATCAACCACCGGTGTTTAGTCATAGCAAACTACTCGATTTCGAACTTGAAATGGCGTTTTTCATTGGCAATCAAGGCAATAAACAAGGCGAACCTGTTTCTATTGAACAAGCCGGCGATTACATCTTCGGTCTTGTTGTTATGAACGATTGGTCAGCACGAGACATACAAAAATGGGAATATGTACCTCTAGGACCATTTAATGGCAAAAATTTCGGTACGACAATTTCACCATGGATTGTCACGATGGACGCATTAGAATCTGCATGGTGCGATGGACCTACACAAGTAAAAATCGAATCGATTTCGTTTTTGAGTTTCATAGGAGAACATTTGTTTTTCAAGGATCCACAACCGTTGAATTATTTAACTCAACAACAACCAAGCGCACTCAATATTGACCTAAGCGTCTCGTTAAAACGTAAAACGTTGTGTTTATTTAAATATTAATTTGATTTATTTATTTCTCTAGCCAATCAATCGTCGACTGAATATGTAATTTGTCGATCGAATTTGAAACATATGTATTGGAGTTTGAAACAGATGCTTGTTCAACATACAATGACTGGTTGTAATTTACGACCTGGTGATTTAATTGCAACGGGAACAATCAGCGGACAGACACCGGATTCGTATGGTTCAATGCTCGAATTATCCTGGCGAGGAAGCAAACCAATTCAATTAGATGAGAATTTGACGAGAAAATTTCTCGAAGACGGAGACACAGTGATTATGACTGGTAAAAGACAAAGAGAGAAAGAAAAAGCAAACAACTATAACTGTGTAATTGTAGGTTTTTATCAAGGCAATGGTTTTCGTATTGGTTTTGGTGAATGTGTTGGAACTGTTACTCCTGCATTACCTTTACCAAAATAATTTCATTTGTTTTTTTTTGCTTTCATTGATTGATAATTACGTATACTTGGCAAGATTGAAATGTAGAAGAACATTTGATGTCATTTTTTATTAAATAAAGAACAAGAAGATTGTTTGAGTTTATATATATATTTGATTTGTAATTATGATTTAGTCAGAGAGTATTTTGAATGCATGTTGCTCTTGTTGTGGGGAGTGAATGAAAAGCAAAGAATAAATTATACACAGGTCGATGACATCTCTTCTCAAACTTACTTCTTCGACGCCAACCGTGAAATCGTCGGTTATGGCATAACAGGAAAACACGAGTATTTCGACTTGGTGATGTTTCCTTGTTCGAATATTAGTCGGAAAGTAGATATATCTGAGATAGTTGCATTGAGATGGACACTCATCAGATTAGCGGACTTCATCTTTGCTTATGATGCACAGAGGCGTGTTTATATGTATTGTCGAATGATGAATGCGACTATCTAACGGAAATTGAAATAGATGAATTTATTTTTCCTTAAGCTATCGTTTTGAGAAACGTGATAGTACGTTCGATAAAAAGTTGAACAGACAATAACAGGTTTATTATTGAAATAAGATTATGAAACTAGTTTGTTCGTCATCCTGTCAATTGTCATCCGATTCTCTTCTTTTTCCCTTTAAGTACATGGAAAAACTAGAAGCGACTTAATTCGCATTTGTCCCATCGGCTGACTGAATCCGATTTAAATTAGTTAACTTCGAATATTTGAATAAACACAAGAAATGCTGTAATATAGACTAGAACATCAAGCTTTGTTGTTTCTCTTTGTTTTTTTCTTCATTATATTTGTTTTTTATTTGTTATAACTGGCTGAATTAATCGTAGAAGAAAGAAAAGTAGATGTGGCAAACAATAAGTCCATTCTATATGGAGGTGATTCATAAGGATCTAGCACACTTTGGTTACAATAAAGACGGTCAACTAATGGCTCAACCTAATGTAAGTAGATGTAATTGCTCCTTTTTTTCTTTTGTATTAAATATTATGATTCATAAATCAAGTGTCTTATCTGACTTAGTTTTTGACTCTCTCTTCTTGTCGTATCCTAACGTATGAAATCGTATTTAAATTTTTCATTTGATTAGAAACAAATAAAAACATTATTGCTAAGAAATAGATACCTGAAAGAAATTATATGTTGATTAATGATGACTTAAGTGCATCTTGAGTCGCACATAGTAGATTTTAATTTCAATATTTTATTTCAAATGACATCATTGTTGACATTCTGAAAAGATCTGACATCCTCTCTTCTTCAATGTAACGAAGTGTTTTGGCAGTGCATAATCATCATATTTATGCTTCGATATAATAATTACAACTAATGACAGTGATGATTGGTTAGAAGAAAGATGAACAATTGATCATTCGATAAATTGTATTGAATAAAATCAGTAGCCATTGTCCCTTTGTGATTTCCTCTATCTATCTATATAAAGAATAGACTCTCACGCCGAATTACATTTTGTTGAATATTTCTGATTAAAAAAATGTGTATAAAAGAAGTAAGTGACAATAGTAGTCTACGAGATTGATTTGACAAAATATCAGTTGTATAAGTTTGCGATTTTCAGGAAGCATGAGAAAATCCATGATTAATCAGAAAAATTTGGAAAGTTCGTTTTCATGTAACTTTTTTTATTTCAGATTGAACGCGACAGTCGAAGTAATCTCAATGGTTTGGTGTTCGACAGTGTAAATGGTCATTGGCAAAGTAAATATTGTTTTTGCAGTTTTACTGATTATTCATCGATTTCATAGAGCTGGTTGATGAGTTACACACAACGGCGACTGTCGTCGGTAAAATTATGAAAATCGAATTAAATCACACAAATGTGAATGAACCCTGTGTGGCAGATCAGATGACATCTCTCTCTATACTAGACGCGCATCCAGACCATATATGATGCCCGATATACCTTTGTCCATCCTATGACCGAAGGGTCAAAAGATAGACAAGAGGAAGAGGGAAGGGCAGTTGTTGTTTAAACAATAAAGAGATAGGACACACGAACGTGTACCGTTACACCCTGGTTGAAATTCATCATCTAGTAATCTATTCAAAATAAAATCGGTTATATTTTAAACAAATTTCTTTAGTTTCAGTGAAGCTGACTCTGCAAAAAATTTCTTCAATCAATTCAAAGCTCTGAGCTCGTTTCAATCATTGAGTCATATTCGCGATTTGAAATTCGAATCTCAAATACCAACAACTAATTCAAACCTACCCAGGGCGAACATGTCTCACAAGATCTTATCGGATCCTAACAAAATCCGACGA
>ERZ778019.994-NODE-994-length-43841-cov-13.679783_pt1 | contig 43841 bp, 47 predicted proteins | sample MGYA00375749_ERZ778019 | MGnify/ENA primary metagenome ERZ778019 (study PRJEB29350, sample SAMN05389821) | bioreactor metagenome | isolation source: Ammonium sulfate bioreactor | place: South Africa: University of Cape Town | collected 2014-03-17 ... | reverse complement strand
GTAAGAGTCTACAGAACGAGAGAAAAATTGTGTTTAATATAAAAGAATGAATCTATGTAAAGTTACTGTATTGTATTGCAATAATTCACTAATATATCGAACACCTTCCGCTCCAATACGATTACCATAAAGGAAAAGTTTTGTAAGTGTCTATGGAAAAAGACGAAATACGAAAAATTTCCAGATGAAAAGTTACTTTGTTCTCTTTCAATGCATTACTAATACTTCGTGCACCTATTGTTCCGATATTGCCCCGAGATAGATTGAGTAGTACAAATGTCTAGAAGATAATGTCATAAAAGCAAAGGAATATAATATGAAAAATTACTGTATTTTGTTGTAATGCTCTGCTTATATGTCGAGCATCTTCATCATCGATATTCATCGAACAAAATTGAACTTCCGTAAGTGTCTATACAAAAGAAGATTGGATGCGAGGCGTCATATGAAGGCGCTGCGTTTTAGTTTACTTGAAATCTTTGATGCAAATTAAGAATAGTATTCAGTCGCTGACATACATTGTTTATCGAAAAAAACAATTCCTGGTCGCTGAGATGATCTAATATTCTGTAGACTATTTCGATTGGTAATGTTTGAAATGAGATCGACATTGTACAAGAAAACGGTACTGTTTTTAAAAGTCTTTGATAACGCAAACTTATTAAGTGTTAGATATGAGTAATACATTGTTGTCCTAGAAGGATGTCGCTATTATTCACTGTTGGCATATATTTTATTCTAAAAAAAAACTGTCAAATTAGTTAATCGTCTTTGTATTCCATCGAAATGTCGTTTCGTATCAGCTTCAAGCTTGTTAAAGCTAATATCAAGATATGTTAATGTCTATGGAAAGAAAGACAAATAGTTTTTAATAGTAATGAATGATTAATTAAATGAAAAGTTACTGTATTGTACTGTAATGCTCTACTCAAATAGAACGCACCCACATTTCCGATGTTATTATCTCCAAGGTAAAGTTCTGTCAGTGTCTATGGAAAAACAAAACAAGAAAAAGTGGTATAGCACTAGAAAAATAATTTACTTTATTTTTTCGTAATGCGTCACTAAGATGTTCAGCACCCCTAGTTAAAATCTCGTTTTCGTTGAGATTCAACAGTGTAAGTGTCTGATGGAAGAATAAGCAAAGCAATGTTTAGTAAAAATGAAGAAATAGATAGAAAGTTACTGTGTTGTGTTCTAATGCTTGTCTAATATACAATGCGGCATTAGCTTCCATCTTGATAGAACTAAGTGTAAGTTTTGTAAGTACCTATGAAAAGAAGACAACCGCTGTATATAGAAATGATGATAGAATACATGGTAATCTGCTGTGTTATGTTGTAATGATCGACTAATAGATCGAATAGTTTTTTCATTCGTCAACCGAGGACTAAAGTACAATTGTGGAAGTGTCTATGCACATAAACGAAAGTAAATTTTGTATGAGAAAGAATAATATTTTGAATTTTAACTAACTCGACATCTTTCATAAGAAGCAAGAATGGCATTCAATCGTTGACATACATTGTTTACTGACAAGGACCATTTGATTATCACTTAAATAATCTAATATTCGGTAGACTATTTCGATTGAAAGTGATTGAAGTGACATTTATCACCAAAAAAGTCGTATGTTGAATAAGAAAAATGTCTTTCGAAATATGTTGATAACGAACAATATTATCATGGTGACTATGCTGTAGTGATAAGATTTCACATTTATCAGCAAAAGTTTTAAACGAAGTAATAATATCCGCGAAATCAGTGACTCTTTCGATGAAAAAAAATTTGATTCATAAATCATTTTCGCGGAGTTCGACAACAAGCAAACACCCACGGTGTAATTCAAACACAGTTCGATTGATTCCTAATCGAGAATTTTATTTTTTTTTTACAAAATTTACAAATGTCGCCGAGTTCGTCGACAATCATCAAGTGATTTTTGTGGGAATATTTCCATAAACATTGTTTGTGTTCTGTTTCTCGAATCGTCGATAATATTGACTCAGAAAATATGGTTACCTAGTAAATACAATTGAAGTTTTGACGTCTTTCTTTTTTGTATTTCGTATATAAATTAGCTGGTTTTTTTTCATAAATTTTCAATCATATTCAAACGTCGAAAATGAATAAACAATTTATAACTATTACGTTTTTACTTTGCTTCTGCATATATTCTGTCTATACCAGTAAGTAAATCGTGAATCTAAACAGTATTTATTTATAATCCTATGCTGTAGAGGATACAGTTAAATATGCATCAGGTTGCTCAGTCGATCTGTGCACACTCAAAACGGTCGAAGACGATAATAATGGTACAAATAGCAGTGGAGACTGTCCCGATCTGCCACTCTGCTATAGTTTTGACACATCGCTCAATACATCGATTTGTGGTCCTCAAGTTGCCTGTTCGCTATTCGAACCATGCACAAGTGCAAAGAAATGTGCAACGAACACATCAGTATGCATTTTAAACACATGTTGTGCAACTCCAATTTGTATGCCAATTGCTCTCACAAGCACATGCAGTCGATACACACCGAATTCTCGAACTTATTGGTCAGGTAAATGGATATGATTTTCAGAGAGATAATCGAATCGATCAATGATATTTCGTAGGAACTATTTGTCCGAATGCTACATGGAACCAAAATGGCACGTTATTCATCAGCAACTATCTCGGTGATAATTATTGGGCGTCTTTCGGTGATTTCGTCATCGATAGTACCAATAACTTTTTCATCAACGAACCAGGCAATTATAGAGTTCTGAAAATTTCCCCGAAAAACACGTCAAGTTACACAGTAGCAGCAATTACTAATGTTTCAGAAAACTATCAAGCAACGAATATTTTTCTTGACAAAAACGGAGCACTTTACACAGCTGAATCAATGGTGAGAAAGAAAATATCATTCATCTCAAATAAAAATCTTTTCGTTTGTTATTTAGTGGTCATCATTTGCTATGCAGCAATTTTATCGAATCATGAAATATACCACGAAAAATGGTGTCATCAATGGTACTGTCGTTTATGGTCCGAAAACTTGTGGAACAAATACAAGTGGTTTATGTGGTGCAAGTGGACTTTTTGTTGATCAATCAGGTGCCATATATTACTCCGATTCGAGTAATCATCGTGTTCTTAAAATCACACCTTTTGCTTCATCAGCAACGGTGATCGCTGGTACAAGTGGTATGTCTGGTTCATCTGCAAATCAGCTTCAAAATCCAGGTTCAATCTTCGTTGATTCGAGTGGATCTCTTTACGTAGCGGATCAAAACAATTAGTAAGAAAGACAAAAGCAATGAAATAATCTTGTAACAAACTTTTGTTTTCTAGTCGAATAATGAAATTTACTGCAGGAAATCTTCTCGGAGCTATTCTATACAATCTTCCAACTTGGTCTATTCCCAACAGTCTATTACTTGATAATGCTGGTTCTGTTTATTTTGCAGTGAGTAATGTTCTTTATAAGTATATACCAGGTTTGGGAACAGCTATTCAAGTTATATCAACACTTAGTTACAGCTATGGTTCAAACAGCATTCGTCTGGATTCAAGTGGAAATTTCTATACCAATGGAAACTACATGACCTTTGGTATTTACAAATACAATCTTACTGCAAATTATTGCTAAATTTTTATTCTTTTTTGACAATAATAATTTTTGTGTGGTAGTTAGACTCGTTTCTTCTTATTTAATCAATAAATACCTTTATTTTAATCATGATGACGTCTGCTGTCCTCTGTTGTAAATCAAAAGGATTGCTTGATTTCAAAAAATAGATACGTACGTACAATCATCTATTCGAAAACAGACCGATGTCGAATGAAGATCTCGATGAAAATGATGAAGAAGAATTTGCCATTCGACATCAATATGAAAAATTCGGTGTCAATGGTTACTACAGTCAACATGGTTCGGAATATCGAAATCCTCATGAAGATCGATTGAAAATTATCGTTCGACAATTAATCGACAAATGGAATATTCAATCAACTGATCGCGTTCTTGATTTAGCGTGTGGAAGTGGTGAAATTACTCTTATTCTCCGTCAATTAAACTTTCAATCGATCAATGGAATCGATCCGTATACAAGTGAAGCGTATGAAAAACGCGTCGGACAACCTATTCACGGTAAATGGACGTTCGAACAAATCGCCGACGGTTGTTTAGAAGCTGCAAATGAATCCTACGATGTTATTATCTGCAGTTTTGCTGCACATTTAATCTCTCCATCGTATCTCCCGCTTGTTATGATTCAATTACGTTTTATTGCCAAGAAATTAATTATTCTAACCCCACATAAACGACCTCAAATCTTGCCCGAATGGGGTTGGCTATTACAAGATGAATTTGTTTATGAACGTATTCGTGCACGACTTTATTCAACAGATGATTCTATCTGACACACACACACGCACACTTAACAACGTGCACAAGAATTGTAACAAAAATTCAAACAAGGCAAAAGTAAACGTCGTCGAATGTAACTGACACGTTGAACAATAATAACAATCAAAGGAAAAAATAGAAATAAAATGAGATTAATTAAATCGAATGAACATGGATCACATTGATCGAGAAGATTCTTCAAAACGTCAACACCGGCAAGACGTATTTCAGGAACTTGATATTCGATTAGATTCAATAGTGATTTTTGATAATAAAACCATCGCGATGAAATAATCGGTCGTTCTTGATTGTCATCAAAGATTTTCAAAAGACGAAGGCCAATATCGGCTAATTGATAGAGATTTTCCGATAATTCCATGATATCCGAATCGTTGATTGTGATTGCAAAATGATTATCAATCCAAGATGTAAATATCGAATGTAACGACGATATATTCGTATTTCGAATTAATTGTCTTGTTTGTTCGCTATCCGGTCGAATAATATCAACAAAACGATTTAATTTTGTTCGACTTGTATAATTACGTTGTCGATCACGACCATGTAAACCTAATGGTTCGCATAGATCAGCGAGTAGTTTCAGTGCTTTAGGATTCGAAATTAATCGTGCGAGATTGTCAAGATATTGTTGATCATTGGAATGAAAGACTTTTCGATTGAGATTGTCCAATCGATCGTACATACATTCGATTTCATCGGATGTTGTCGACCAAAATCGTTCGGCTATGGCAGCTGTTCGAGGCCATAGACGTGAATGAACCATATTTCCATCGATATATTCCGTCCAAAGACATGCTTCACCACCGAGAAATCGTTTTTGTTCAGCTTCATTCAGCATCATATCGACTTGAAGATCCATTCGATAGTGATAGGCTGATGAGGACATATGATCGAGATAGAAACCATGAGAGAGAATTCCACGATAGCCTTGTTGAATAGCTTCGATCAATGAGTATTTATCACGCCATGATTGAATGACCGATTGACGAGACAAATCGGAAGTACTAATTTCATCCCAACCGATCATTTTACCTGAACGAAAAAAAAAAGAAAATAATGAATCGAATACGAAAAAAAAACGAAACACATACGATTTAATTTTGTTAAAATCTTTTCAATACGTTTAGTAAAATAACCTTGTAAACCTTGATGATCGACTAATTTATTCTCATCAATAAACTTTCGTATATGTTCCGATTCCATCCATTCATACGGAACACACTCATCGCCGCCAATATGAAAATATTCATCCGGAAAGATTTGTGTAACTTCAAAAAAGAATTTCTCAAGAAAATCATAGATCTCTTCTCGTGTTACATCCATAGTCGCATTATGAACACCCCACGTTTGAATTAACTCGTAGGAATCTTTGCCCGTACTTGCTAATTGAGGATATCCAACAAACCACGAGCCTGTATGTGCAGGTACGTCGAATTCGGGTACAACTCGAATGGCACGTATTCGTGCGTATTCAACGAGATTTTTCATTTGAATTTGGGTGTAGAATCGATGAGAATCATGAAGATTTGGATATTCTTTTGATTGAAAACGAAATGCTTGATCATCAGACAAATGTAAATGTAGAACGTTTAGTTTAACTAATTGCATGTAGTCAACAGTTTGTAGAAGAATTTCATAGGGAATAAAATGCCGAGAAACATCGAGCATGAGACCACGCCAAGGAAATCGAGGCCGATCGAATATTGACAGAGGAATCGGCAGTTGATCTTCGTTTTGTAATTGTTCGAATGTTGACAGACCTCGAATGATTCCTGCATAGGTTTGAGCTGTAAGTGAAGCACGATGAGATGATGTAATATTTAATTGATACGATTCATCGATGGCAAGTTCAGGATAGAAATGATTGGGTTCAATATCCGAAGGAAAATCGATTGAAAGAATAAATGAAGCATTCGACGAAATGAAAGACACTGGAAATGAATAAGAAGATTTTGTTTGAATTTGAATTTTCGATGGAAGACGAATGAATTTTGTTCGAGTTGAAAAAAGAATATTTGACGGCACGGGCATGAGATTGATCTGTGAGTTTTTCGAACAGATTCGTCGAAATTGTGGAACAAGAAGTGCGTCACTCGATGGTTCAAAATTGCTGAGCACATCCGACGGTCGATATTTTATCCAGCAAACATAGGGATATGTCAATATCAACAAAAAACAATAAAGAAATACAATCGTCAAACAAGTTACTGTCGTAATCGCTTTCAGCATGGCGACTGTCTTTTTCTTTTTCTTCGAGTCTTTGATATCGGTTAAATTTTACGAATTTCTTTGAATAAACAGAACCGAAAGAAGAAGAAAAAAAAAATTCGTTCTCTTTTTTCGTTTGCAATCGAATCGAAAGCATTACTATGGTGTCTTGTCACACCGGTGACGAAAGGACAAAAGAAAGAAACAAGGATTTTTTATTGCTAGCAGTATATGTATGTATATTTACTAAACCAATCTAATTATTTTATTAGTATGCACCACACACGAGTGACAAAAAAAGCGAAGAATATAAAATCTAGTTTTTTTGGTTTATAAATTTAAAAAAAAACGAACAACAGGACGGACTCAGAAACGTGTACTATTACTGCTCAAATAGAAACGCTTATTAACTACAGTTAAACAGTCGGTTAGTGTTTCTTGGACGAGTTGATCAAATATTGAATCGGCAATATCGAATTTGAGTTGCGTACAATCATGGTCGTAATTGATCCATTGGGATTCGGTTCGACGAATTTCTTCATCGAGAATTGTTTCGAATTTATCGATATCCGATCGTCGATTGGGCGTGACACGCCATTTCGAATAGACTTTCGAACGTGAATTGAGATTGAGAATTTCCAAGATTTTTTCTTCGACTAATTTCTCGGCTTCTTGACGAGTTTGCGGCTTTCGTCCACGAGTGAATCGTTTCGGTACGAGTCGTGCTTTTTGCCATTCGGGATATTCGATTGGTTCGATATTATCCGAATATAATTCGTGTAGAAGTTCAACAGATAAATTCATAATCATTTGACAATACGCACGATGATTAAGACGTACGTCTTCCACGTCGGATTCTACGGAATTAAAAAAAATACAAAAGAAGTTTTATTAAAATAAAAGTCAGTTAATCCACCTTGTTGAAAATATGAATCTGGTATTCGCACGCGAACAGCTTCTCGATCGGCAAAGTTCGTATTTTGTTCGAATAGAATTCTGACAGCTTGTTGAGTTAAATCGCTGACTTGTTCGCGTGAATGTGGAACGAGAATTTCAATCGGGGGCTCTTCAAGAATGCCCTTACGAGCTGTTGATAACGGGCCGTCGTCTCCTAAATTATCAAGTTTTTTATCTACGCGTGATAAGAATGTAAGTCATAGAAAAGAGAGTTTTAATCTGATGTGAAGAATGTTATATCCGTTGATTAGTTCCGGTTTTTATTTTAGGAAATCAATTTACCTGATTTATCATTAAGTCCGCTTAAGTCAATGGCAAGTTCATTCTATAAATACACTCGAAATAGACATAAAACGAAATACGTTCGTTCTTACGGATTCGATCGGCTCGGGTAATCTCGGATTTTCATCATCCGTTAAATCTTCATCTTCCGAGACCCATTCTTTCGCTTCTTGAGTAAGAAGATGTTTCTTTTCGTCGGCTTCTTTTTTCAAACGTTTAATCTCCTTTCCTTGGTCAATTGCTTCATCAATAAATGTTCGAAGAAATAAATCCGTCAACTTGTCAGCTTTAGTTTCTTGTTCGATTACTTCTTCGTCTTCACTTATGTCGTGTGAAGTGTCATCGTTTGCATTTATTTCAATTCTGTTGGGTGGTGAAGGTGATCGTACTTGAGGTGTCACCGGCACTGGTGGTAGTAAATCCTCCTCGAATGTTCTTTCGTCAGCAAGTCGAGGAGTTGTACTTGCAGATTTTTTATTGAGAACAAGAATTTCTGATTGTTCGTCATCGCTCGATTTCGATGACGCACTTTGTGTGGTCGAATGAGGCGTTGGTTTATCTTCGAGATCTTCTTGAATTGATTCGACATCGATTTCGGTGACTTTGGCTGGTGTCGATGGCGAACGACTGTCTTCCGAGAAGTCTTCGTCATAATCACGAACAATTGAACTTGCTTTAGGCGATTTTTTACTTGGTGTACTTGTTCGTGACGAGGAAGAAGAGGAAGAAGAGGAAGGATCTTTTGATTGTAACGGTGGGGGAATAATTGTATTGAATTTTAAAATAGATCTAAGTGTAAAATAAATGAATTGAGGACGTTTTTGAAAGTATTTCTCGTACTTTTCATTATCGGTGCTCGGTCGGCGACTATCATCAGGTTCAGTTTCGGATGATCCTCCGATGTCCGTTGCGATTGAAATCGATTGAGCATCATGTTGAGTGTCTCGTTCATCGCGTGGGGTTTCTAATGGTTTGATTTCCGGTTTTTTCGGTTGAGGCAATTCATCATCGTCATCATCGTCGAAAAAATCTCGTTCTTTTTCCTTAATTATCTCGCTTTTTGAGTGTGATGCCGTGGAAACTGCTGGTAATTCCTCAGCAATGCTCGATTCATGTTGTTTCGTGGGAGTTGAACTGCCGCTACTACTACTACTACTACTACTACTGCTGTTTGTTGTTTTTATTGGTGATATTCGTGCTGGTGCTGTTTTCTCTTTTCGCTGCATGTTATCGATTTGTTTATTGTAATTCTGAAGAGAGAGGAAGAAAAAAAAACAAGAATATTTGATTCGAAATATGCCTTAGGATTACTTCGAGTTGTTTTTTCAATTCGTTTTCTTGTCGTCGTAGATCATCGCGTGTTTTTCGTTGTTTTAACTTATCGAATTCGGCTTTTTTTGTTTTCAATTGCGTATGATATGTATTAATACGTCGTTCGAGTTCACTAACATCAGTTGTAATTGTTTCTTAAATATAAAAATAAGCTCAAATTCCTATTCAAACCAATCAAATTTTACCTGATTTAGGCTGTTGAATCGGCGAGGATGTCGATGATGCTGAATCGGTATCTTTTTCAAATCTAAAGAGAGGGATTAGAAGACCGGATTTCGAAAATCCAGGGAATCATACGTCTCAGTGTAGATTTCACTGGTATCTTTGATTGGCTTTCGTTGAACGGTACTACTTGTCGAACTCGACGAACGATTTGAAACAGGAATATCTTCATTGATACTCGAATCATTGTCTGATTTCGAGGATTTTCTTGGACTTTGAACAGGTGTTTTTTGGTCATCGAACATATCCGTGGCTTAAATCAAATTCAATGAAAATTCGTAGATCAAAGTAAAACAAAGAAATACCTCGTTTAACAAGCACACGAATTTTCTTTTCGACATCGTGTAAACGTTTTTCATACGCTTTCAATTCGGCATCGTTATGATATTTCTGTCGAAAGCGTTTTTCCCGTGCAGTTAAAATCCTAAAAATTATATTTGAATTTTCCTTTTTGATTTTCTTCATTATTAACTAACACCAAAGAATTATTCGCATCGCCCACCTGCTGTACTTTTCTCTCTCTCTCTCTTTTTCTCTCGCTCTCTTTCTGCTTCACTCGCATATATAAAAAGAGAAAAAAAAACGATGAAATTCTTCATTCATTTAAAACCAAACAAAACCATGCTATCGATAACTCAATATTTCCTGCTTGTTGTCTACTGTTCATGTCTTATTCAAGCTCGATTTTTCCATCGACCATTGATACTCGATGATGAATTCATGGCCATGCTAGAAACAAATGCATACGACGAACCAAACAATTCACCAGTCTACAATCCTCTTATCAACAAAGATTACGACGATGGAAATCGAGCGATAAAAAAGAAGATTCATTCAAATTTAAATCTGCCACGATATCTACGAAGTCTCTATCGATGAGTGAAACAATGAACCTTTTTTTGGAAGCAATTTCCTGCACAAATGTCGTAATTGAGATTGGTTTCTAAAATTTGTGTATGTCACATCTTCTAATCGAATAAATATCATCGGACATAGTTACAATTTTGCTAGTTTTCATTTAATAAATTGTACTCTCTCTGTTGTTTTAAAATGTTCTCTTACGTTTCAGATGACGATGTAGATGATTGAGTGTCAGAATGTCGTTTTCGATGTGACGATGATGAAGAGGATATTGTCGACGAAGATGATCTATTGTAAAAGAAAAAGAAGTTATGTTTAATTAACACGACATAATCAGAAGAACAAAGAAATGTACTTTCGATTTGATTGTTGAGAAGGAATGTCATTTGTTGGTTTCTAGAATATCGCAAAAGAGGAAATAAAAAAAAAAACTAATGAAATAGTTTTTACATTTTTTAGTATTTGAGCTAATGAAACGACTTCTTGTTGTGCAAGTGCGACAGACCGCAAACGTTCCATGTTCTCAATTTGTTTCATTGATGCTTCGACACCATCAAGTAAGTGTAGTTCGGCATTTAATTGTCTTTCGAGCGCATCTGGTGAATAACGACGTTCGTCGAACACTCGACGTGATGAACTCGGTACAGGCGATCGTGTCTTAGCTCGACCATTGTCCGGCGAAATGCGCGGGGGAGGAGGTGGTGAGATCGAACGACGACGTTGTGGAGCCACAGGCGGAGGAGGAGTTGTTGACGATGATGATGATGTTGTTGTAACCGTAGTTGTACTTTCTGTGTCTAGGCAAAAATTTAATTTGTTTAAAAACATTCGGCATTCAATTTACCAGATGTGCGAGATTTGGGTGTTTGAAGTTTCTCTGATGCTGATCTTTGCTTGATGGGAGTCGAGGTACGTGAGCTCGGTATGTTTTCGTAATCATCGGAATAGGTGCGTGGTGAACTGGATTTTTGAACGCGTGGTTCGGGCGTTTTAACTTTAGCTTTGGGTTGTTCAATGACAGGTGGCGAGATGATATTGATTCCATTTCGTTGAAATTGTCGTAGGAGAGTTGAGCCAATTGTAAATTTATCATCTGACAAAGGCATTTCGAGACTAAGTGCTGGTTTATCGAAAGTATCAATTGAATACGAAGTGATTTTCGTTGGTTTACGTGTTGACTATTATCAAAGCAAAAATTTTATTTCGAAATGAATTTACTAGAACATCTACTCGTTTATTAAAATCATGAGTTTGTCGTTGTGGTTCATCATGAATCCATTGAAGAGATTTTCTCACTGTATAACCACGATAGGCTGACTGAATTTTGGTTGCAGCTCGATCCCGTTTGACGCGTTGTTCTAACATTGGATCGCGTAGATTACCAACACCTGGCAACTGTTCATTTTCGTATTCACTTGCTTGATTTCGATTGAGATTAGTCAAACGTCCCGATGGACGAAGGAGTTTCGAAGGCGTTTTCACTTCAGGTTCTCGTCGATGTTCATTTTTAATAACAAATGGAATCGGCGAGCGTAGATTACCATCGTCAAGTTTAAGATTCGACTGAGACGATGGAATAAGATCAAACGGTTGTGTGCCATCTAGAAGAACACGAATATCTTTTTGTATTCTTTTGAAAAAAAAGCTCGAAGAACTACCAGGCCGAAGAAATTTGAATTTTGTTTCGATATTCCCACAATCTCGAGTGAGATTCATCGCCCAACGAAGAATATTCTGTTGACGTTGTTCCGTACCCGAAGGTAAATGTGAGATTGTTTGTTTTATTCTGAAACAATGAATGTCAAGAAACAAAATATTGACCTATGGAGAGTAGATTTACTCGGGCGGTTGAATTTCGACAACTGATTCGGATGAACTCGATGATTCCGATGAGGATCGTTCTCGTTCGATCAGCTCTTCGAATGGAGTTGTTAGATGAATTTCAGTCGGTGGTTGGTGAACGATTCTCGGTCCTAAGATTTCAATAAGTCGTTCACGTGTTTGTTCAGTTGGATCTTTGGTTGTTAATTGCGTTTGATTGATTTTCTTGACTAATGTAGGTGCTAATGGTTGTTGAGCAACTTTTTTAATTTGTTCATTGAGTTGTTTGAGTTTTTCTTTTCGTTGTTTTTCCTGTTCGAGTCGTTGTTGTTTTTCATTGAGAAGAAGTTTTTCTTGTTCTTGACGTTTTTCTTGAATGTATTTTCGAATTTTTTCTTTTTCTTCTTCGGTTTTTTCGGCTAAAAATTAAAAAAAAACAAAAAAATCAATCGAGCTGAATGTCAAAAACGAACGTTTTTTAGGTGGCACAGGTTCAGCTGGCTTTGATTGACCTAAAAGATCGATATTTATATTTGAATAAAACGAAAGGCACGAACGAACTTCTTGCACGTTTTGGCCGTTCGGTTTTCGGCTTTTTAGCAGCTGGTAGTGGTTCGATGGACGGTGCTCGTTTTTCTTCGATTTTCGCTATTTTTTTCGCAGGTATTTCAGTCGGAGGTTTTTTTACAACAGGAGTTTTCAAAACAACAGGATAATGTTTCCACGAATCAGGAGTTATTAAATCTGTTCAAACAGTTTTTTGTCGATCAACAACAAAAAGAATTGAGATTTACTTTTGTTTGGCACGGACGCTGACGGTACATGTGCAGGTTCATGTCGTCGAACATTTTTCAATCGTTGTACGTCAGTTGAGGGCGTTGGAATATTGAGTTTGGTTTCGTTTTTTAACGGAACTACATTCGTACTTCGACTTTTGATCGATGAATGATTCTCTTTCGGAGTTATTTTTGTGATTTTACGTGTATTCGGTTGATGAAATGGTTGATGATGCAGATTATTCGTTAGAATAATATCATGTTCATTGTGTAACATTCGCGAATTGGCGGAATGTCGAAGTGGTACTTCGAATTCTTGAGATCCGAACATCTCCTATCGATTTGAAATAACGGTCTGACAACACATTCAATTTGATCTTTTGGTTAAAAGCGACATTCTTTGTCCTGTTGAATAATCGATGATTCGTCGGTTAACGACCATCATTCGCATGGAAACTAGGCGATGCACTCTACGGATTCAGTAGATTTTCTCTATCGATTGAATCCGTATTTTCTTTTAGAAATTAATTTCATCAGAGAAAAAGTCAAAGACAAATACGAAATGAACATTTTTTTGCGTTAAAAAAAGTTGAGTAAGATGGCGCTGATTTTGACCAATGTTGTTCTTTGGCTTAAAAAGAAAACGATAACGATGCATTTCTCAATCACATCATGTCTGATGAAGCTGCTGCTCCTAAACGTCCGTTTGGTTTATCGTTTCCGAGTAAACCAAAATCGAAAACTACAACGACAACAGCAACAACGTTCAATTCATTGAGTAAAAGTTGTCTAGCAGCTGCTGCTTTTGCTGCCGAAGATGACGACGATATGGACACGAGTACCAATTCAACAACGAAACCGCCCACATCTCGGTTTGCTTTCAATGCCAAAGCTCAACGTGATATCGAACAAGCACTCGAAGAAGATCCGAATATTTACGAATACGACGAAGTCTACGAACAAGTTAGTTCGACTGTTCAACAAGAACAAAAACGTGAAGAAAAAAAACGTTTAGAACGAGAAACGGACACATATCGAAAGCCGAAATACGTCGCTGGTTTACTAGAAAAAAATAAAGAACGTGAAAAGGAATTTGAACGTGTACTAGAACGTAAAATACAACGTGAACGAGAATTAGAAGGCGATTTGTATGCTGACAAGGAAGTTTTCGTCACACCATCGTATAAAGCTAAACTAGCCGAACGACAAGCTGATTTAGAACGAGAGAAACTCGAAGAAAAACGTGAAGCTATGCTCAATGTTCTACATCAAGACAACATGGATGCATTCTATCGATTTCAATTCAAACTTCGAACAGGTTCGTTGAACCGAAAAAAACAATAAAAAATTTTCGTAATTCTTATGAAATTTATCGTTTAGGCGATGCAACAATTTTAGAAGAAAGTGAAAAAATGAAAAAACCAACTGAATTGTCAACTGCTCGTCAAATTCGTTCTCGAACAACGAATGATGACGAAGATGATGAACAAACGGATATGTATTCTCGTGCTCGTGAGGAACACGCACGTGCTGTTGAACGTGAACAACGTGATGAAATCAAAGACGAGCCTATTGTCGAAGAAACATCGAAGATAGTTTCGAAACCAGTCAAAACTCGACGAATCAATGATGAAAGTACGCAAGTTTACGACGACGAACAGATCGAAATGGGCGTCGGTATGAATTCGAGGAAGAAGAAGAAAGAAGCAGCAGCAGCAACTGAAAAGAAGAAATCTGAAACAATCGATAGTAAAGAAAATGATTTCGATGTTGCAATGCCATTAGCCAGTGAAAAGAAACGACAAGCTCAAGAGACAAGAATCGAACGTATTCGACGGCTGTGCGAAAAACGAACGATCGGAGAAGTACTTGAAGCTGCTCAACAAGCCTATTTCGAACGACAACAAAAGAGACAGTTGTACAAAGATTATCTTGAACGAGCGGAATAGAAGAAAATGTATTTTTTTTTGTTGTAAAATAAAGAATGAAAACGGATTCTCAATGGTTAGTTTTCGCCGGGATAGCTCAGTTGGGAGAGCGTCAGACTGAAGATCTGAAGGTCCCTGGTTCGATCCCGGGTCACGGCACGTTTCTTTTTTCTTTCCTTCGCCTCAAACAAGATACGTTCGACATGTTCGGTAGTAGATGCTATGCTTGTTTGATCTTGTATTATTGTTAATTCAACTTCGTTTCTTTTTCTCTGTTGCTTTTCGTCTTTTTTCAATGTTTGTTGTTGTTGTTGTCGGACTTCTCGATGACGAAAATTGAAAGGAGAAAGGCAGAGAAACGAGAAAAAAAAAACTCATTTTATTTCAAGAGAATTAATCGCATCGAAACAAAAAAAACTAACATTGATTCTTCTTCTTTTTTTTTGTCGTCGTTAATTTCCATGTCAGGTCAGTAAACAGCTTCATTTAATTGAATTCTAGCACGAAAAAACTACTGATTTTCTCAGGTCCAAGTTTCTGTGACCTCTGCGAATTTAATCACGGGAGATGTTTCAATACGACTTGTATTTGTGACAAAGGTTTTGTGGGTCCTGTTTGCCAAGGTATGAAAATTGTTTGATGAGCGCATTATTTCGATGTTATCTATTTAAAAGATCCTGTTGCCACAACTGTACAAACTGCCATTTCACAAATCTATGTTGCTTCGATCATAGCGAGTGCATTCGGTGGTGCATTGTTTACTTTAATCGTTGGTTTAATTATATATCTCGTTTGGAAACGTCGATCAAAGAATAAATCCTACACACTTCCACCGACAACACCAACTACTCCATCATCATCATCATCATCATCGTCCTCTGAACCTGTTGTCGCACCTGCTTTGTACACTCTTTCAACATCGTATCGACCTTTCAGTCTGGCATCGAATAGAACAGAGAGCTATCATTTATACGATGAATTACATTAGAGAACAAACACGCGCATTTTTTTTTTATTATTCTTATTTTTATAAATAAATAAATAAATAAAAAGTAATGGAGATTGTATATCGAGAATTAAATCAATTAGATAATGATACCGATCGTTTACAAATGATTTCAATATTAAAATCACATTTAACTCAAATTGAAATGAATTTCGAACGATTATTTCGTTGTTTTAACGATGAATTCTATCGTTTCAAAGCAATCGAACAGTTACTTCCATTCGTAAGTCGTTTTTCTTTGACAATTACTTCGAATCCATTCGAATAGATTGCAAACGATCTGATTCCTGAGAATCTTTTCGATTTATTTGAAAATACTCGATTTCATTTACACTTAACTGAATTATTAAAAAATACTGAGTATATAAATAAATGATGCCCTATAAAACGAACGTTTTTTTCCTTTTGCACTTAAGATTATTAAAACGACAACGACGTCAATCTCCGCCTCTGACTCGCCAATCATCAATGTCATTTCAAATCGAATGTCAACATCCATCGATATCAACTCAAACGACTCTCGATCAATCGAGAAATTGTATTGATGGCAGTGGTGATACAAGCTCGGATTTGATCTAAGACGATCATTCAAATGATCATAATCTTCTTATTTTAAAAAAAAACCCTTTGTACAGAATTAATATATGAAAAGAAAAGACACACATACAGAAACTGATAATTATACATAAGGTCATCATCATATAAAAACATATAGATATTTATGTATACGCATATAAAACAAAAAGAGATTTCTATTCTATGGCTGAAAATTGCCATCCGTACTGTCATCATCCGATTCGATCATAACTTTTCGTCGTTTATTTGAATTCGTTGATTTTTTCTTGGCTTTCGGTGTTAATGATGCTGCTGGTAATAATTCCGAGAGTGTTGGTATTTGTTCATCAGCATCCGTATCGAATGCAAGTAGATACCGTTTAAAATCTTGATAATCTTTGAAGATTTGTTTACGTTTTTGTGTTCCATCGAGATGTTGATTCGGTTGAATTGTGTCTAAGACAATTTTCGGTTCGAATTTAACGTTCATTTTTCTTGTCATGATTGGTCGATCAGTGATTTTACTACTTTCCGTATGATCATATTCGGTTATTTTCGTGTCATTTAAACCGTAGACATCTTTCAAATAAGATTTTAATAATAGGAGAAGCATAGTCGATTTCGATTGACGTAAACATTGATTGAGTTCATCGAGATTAGCATCAGTGAGATGAAGAAATTTATCTTCGAATTTATTTGTTTCGATTGTATCATCGTCGTCGACAAAATCGAGATATTGTTTTAATAGATCTCGAACTTGTTGTAATTGTGTTGAACCACTAACACTCACAGTCAGATCGATTTGTTCGATTAAATACAACGGTTCATCTTGAACTTGATAGGGAAAATACGCGAGATTATCAGCAACGAATAGTTGTTCTTCGAGTGTAATCGATGTGTTTGTTGTTGTATCATTATCGAACATTTTCAATAATTGAGATATTAAACCACGACGATAGACACGTGACGAACGAATTAATGAATAGAGAAAATGATTGACTGAACAGAATGGTGATTGTTGATTGTTGGTATTCGCTGGTGTAATTGCAACTTTAGTCATACCACGAATGATTTCAGTTGCTGAGCCAGCAAATAATTTTCGTAGTTGATAACTCATTTTCAATCCATGCATGACTTTGGTTTGAATGATACCTGGATTTGTTTTATCTAAATCTTGAAGATTTTGTTCAGCACTTTGCTGAATATTTGTATCACGATCGGTTGTCATTGCAATGAGATAGGGTATGAATTGTATAGGATGAACGAGACCTTGTTCTAGAATACAAGTTACAACTTTTCGAACACATAAACGAATGTTTTCATCGTCGCTCAAATAAGTATCTAAGACAACACGAAGATAACATTGAGCAATTGAACTCGCCATTTCCGAGTGAACATCAGTTGTATCTTTGAGATTGACGCCTGTTGGCCCGTTGGCATCGTTGCTATTGTCATCTTCGATTTGAGTTGCAGGCGTTTGAAGATAATCGACATCTTGCTCGGCCATACGACGAATACAATCACGAAAGTATTCTTCGAGATTCGTTAGAACTTGACAACGTAATTGTGCAACGGCTGGCCGACGATCGAGAAGATAATTGTGATATAACTGTCGAACAGTATCACGAACGAGATATTGCCCGTAACGTTGAAGAAAAAAACCGAGTGCAACAAGAGATTTTAGTTTAACAACTGATTCATGTCGACGAACAAAGAAAATAAATAATTGAAAAAGATCGTCGACCGAAAATTCCAATTGACTGAATTCACTTTTTTCAATATCGAAATATTTACATAAAACCCCGAGAATATAAATCGAACGTGCTAATTGTGCACTACCTTTGAATTCTTCTTGTGGTTTTTCTAAGATCTTCTGTTGACATTGAATAACAATCGAATGATAACGAACGAATACATCTTTGACTAATTGAGTATTCTTCGATAGCCGTATAACAGCCGATAGACAGGCAATACTCGAATGTATTACCATTTGTCCACTGACCAGTAACAGTTTGGTTAAACTACCTTCTAACGAATAGATTATACTCGACGATGCTGATTTCATTAATGGTACAGCAAATTCAAGAATTTTGGCTACATATTGTACGATAATATTGTCATTATATGACGTGCATTTAATATTTAAATATTCGACAATAGTCGATACATGTGGTAGAACATGTTCAGGTTTGGCTTTGCCTAAAGCGTAAAGTGCAATGAATATGGCAACCATTTTATTCGATGATAATTGATCATTAGCTGATTCGACTTTTAAAATTGATTCGACAAGTTCATTGATGATATCCTGTATAGCTTTGAGAACATCTTTTCGTTGTTCGCGAACCTTTTTCTTATCATCATTCGATTGTTTATCATTGGTTTGAAGAAATTCTTTGACGAGATTTTCTAACCATGTATAATTCTGTTTTTGTGCATCGATAAGAACATCGATTATTGTTTGTACACGTTGTCGAACGTCTTGTTGTGTTCGTGTTGGTGAAAACCATAATTGTTGAAATGTTTCTAAGACTAATTTTCTTATCGATTCTTCATCATGAATACGTCGTAGAAGTCGTGAGCAAATATCAGGTATTCGTGAAAAACTCGGTTGAGTTAAACAAACATCACGAAAGATTTTAACAACCCGTTTTCGTACGCTTACACCTGTATCAATACTTCGTTCGCAAAGAACATCATAATATTGTAGAATTAATTCTTGTTTTTGAACGATATATCGTCCAATAAGATCGATAGCTGCTTCACGTACGCTGATACTCTTATCGGTTAGACCGACTTGCACACATGATTTAATATCATTTCGTACGAGAACAGTTGGATCGGCTTCGACAACCGTACATAAACATTTCATAGCTTTACTTCGTATGTTTGTTCCAGCTTCGGATTGAAAGATTGCAGCGAGTTGTTTTAAATAAACATCGAATGTTTTCAAAAATGGTCGATTCGATGTTAAATAACGCATTAATAGACAAATATCATCGTATTCAATATCCAATGTATATCGTTGTTGTTTTCGAGCTGTTTCAGGTAGTGAAAGCATTTTTAAAATTGTTAATTTTTCGTTTTTCTTCAATTCAATTTCATCTTCAACTGATATCGATGGTTTCGAATTCGTGTTCATCGATTCATCGACATCATCATCATTAACTAATTCATTTTGATTTGGTCTCATTTGTCTTGTTAGCGTTTGAGTTAACCGTTCGATTGTAAGATTAACATCACGTAACCATTGACCAATATGAAACATTTTCGCATAATAATTCGTTTGATCGCTGAGACTTAATTCATTTAAATAGATAACTAAACTACGATGGTAACGCAATGGATCAGTTTTGTAAACATCGATTTGATCTTCATCGAGTTCAATACTTGTCAATGTTTTCTGTGTGATTTCATCGAGTTTATCTTGATTTTCTTTTGAATTCAATGTATCATTATCAATTGTATCTTTACGTAGTTGAGCTGCAACTGAACCGAGATAATCCAATGACTGCAAACGAGTATTTATCGGCAATGAACTATTGGAAAAATTCGTCATTAAAATTCTCGAGAGTAGAGTAAGGAGAATTTCCGATGCCGGCCATTCAGGTCGATTGGCTGTTACTAAAAGATCGGCGAGAAAATTTTCGAACACAATTCGATAATCATCTTCGCCTTGTTTCGTTCCACATGACCGAAAGAATAATGTTAAAAATTTAAATGCTAAATTTTGTGCAAGTGAATACGTATTCAATAGATGAACTTCATTGGTTGTGTCGACAATTGTCGATGTATTTGTCAGTGTAACAGGCGCATGAATCAAATGCATAATCAATGCTGTAAACATTTGTATCGAGTCGCCTGATGGCAAACGATAGCATCGAAGACTTTTCTTGCTCGTTGGCAATCGAGCTATCGATAAAAGTAGGTCCTGTAGAATCGAATCTCGATGATGTTCATACCGAGAAAAGATCTCAGTTAAAATTCGCAATGAATGCGCTTGTAAATCGACGATATTTTCAACATAAATACAACTAACTGTAAATGATGATATTGCAAGAATGATCGTATCTGGATATTTGCCTAATGGAATAAGATCTGTAATGCCTTGGAATAACGAAACGATCTTATTGTAAAGTATTTGCACTTGTTTACATTTTGTTCCGGTGACTTTCGAACGTTTTTGTTTGGTTAATGTTGGATCTTTCGAATGATTATCATTTCGATACAATGGATCGTATTCAGGAAAGATTGTTTTCGATAGTTGAGCTTTGACAAACAGAGATGTATGTTCAATAACATGTTCAATAAGAATTTCCTTTGGCATGTGATCGGTCGTCATTATATTTAAACTGATTTCACACGCATTAGCACACATAATCAAACGTTCGAAAACGAGATCACGCCAGATCTTTTCTTCTTCTTCATCGGTTTGTTCATCGTTGATGTCATGTTTAAGTATAGGACTGATTTCAATGCCTTGTTTAATACGTAGAGAAAGAATTTCTAGTAAACGTTTCAATTTCATACGATCGACACGTGATAAATAAGTTGAAAGTTTTAATTTCTCCGAGAGATTTGCCATTTCATCGAGAGTTTGTTCCGATAGAAGAATATCGAGATAGTGATCATCAGGTGTTTGCTCGAGTTGTTCATGATGACGTTCGTAATCATCATTGAATATGTCGAGTAACTGAATAAATCGTTGATAGGACGTATTCTCCAATGGATCAGCATCGATATCCAAAGCTTTTCGTGCTAAACGATCTCGAGTTTTCTTATTCAATGCGCTCATAACATCGATCGAGTTGTTCGTAAGAGATGTATCGTTGATTCGACGAATCCGTTTTTTCAATGGTTGATTTTCATCGTCGTTATCTAAATCATTGGCATCATCGTCTGTGTTATTATTATCGTTTTCATTGTCGTCGTCGTCGTCGTCATCTTCAGTTGAAAGACTTCGAACGCGTTTTTTCTTTGGCGATGTTGTATTGCTGTTTGTTGCACGACGTTGACGAAGCGATCGTTCGCCAGTTGTACTATCGAGATTGTAACCGTCTTGAAGAAGTTCTTTGATGAGATCGGGCGTGAAATCGGCTGGCAAATGATCGAGCTGTTGAGAAACTGGAGGTTTTAATGGACGTTGTTGTTGATGTTGTTTCGATGGAGATGCGTTTTTTAATTCATCCTGATGAAGTTTATTTAAATTGATACGTATTTTCTCAATCGGCTGTTGTTTTGTCATCGATTCTTGGGATGGTAATGGACTATCAGTCTAGACAAGAAATATATATATATATATCTCGATATGTTTCTAACGGTTTGTCGAATTGATTTAAAATTTTAAAGCGAAAAGAAACACGTTACTTGTTTGGGAGGATAGTTCGATGATTTTTGTGGTGAAACTTGTTGATAATTCGATGAGGACGATGGTGTCGATGATGACGAGCCGATTGGTGATGAAATCGTCGGATCTTTGGGTAGTGGTGGTACGACAGCTGTAGGTCGTGTTGGACGATGAGTTGCCAGTGGAGATGTTTGAGAATACGGCATCGATTGATTATCAATTGAGGAGGGATTTGGTGGTGCCGTTGTTGGCGGCATAAATGCTCGTTGACCGTAAGCTAAATGTTCGTTTGTTGAAAGAGAATTTCGATTTGAATGAGCAACTTACGAGATGCAGATGCTGCTGATGCTGTTGTTGTTGTTGTTGTTGTTGGATTGTATCCTGTATTGTTAGGACTTGTCTGTTGAGGGAAAGGATGATTTGGATATTGAGGATATGGATTGCTTGTTGGAGATCTAGAAGGAAGAAAAACTTCGAAATACATCTTTAAGAAATGAATATGCTTACGGAAATGGCCGTGAGAATGATGATGGTGGATAACAAGCTATGAGATAATAAAAGGTAAAACATAGATTGAAATATAAATAATTTTGAATATTTACTATTAAAAACATTTGAATTATATTGTGTTACTGTTTGAAGAAGTGGCGGTAATGCATGTATAGACGTTGGTGTTGAATCTGACGGTTGCCGGAGTGTTCTGAAAGGCAAAAAAACTAGAGATAAATTCGATTCGATTCCAGTGAATTTACATTGAATTCGCTGAACTAGCAACAATCGATAATTTATGTGCAAGTTGTTGTGCTAATGAGCCGTCTCGGCAATTGAGTAACATCGATGTGTAATCGGCTGTACTACTATCGACAATACGTTCCATGCCTGGATTTGCTAATGATAGGACAGGTAATTCTCTGACAACTGAAGAAAAAACGAAAACAATTAGCGAACTCAAAAACGAAATCAGCACAAACCATCATTGAGTGGAGCTGAAGTAATTAAATTAACCGGTGGAATATCCATCGTGATTTCTGTATGTGTTTGTCTCTTTTTTAATATTAAATAGACTAGAAAAATATTAAATGATTGACAATTGGTTGATTATACAAGAAGACAGGATGAGAACGAAGAAACGTTAGTTGTTGTTTATTGTTATTGTTCTTTCTTTGGCCGCTCGCTTGCTTTTTTTTTCTGTTCACGTCAAAATCAGGAGCCAATAGAAAACAGAGACAATGCCCGATGATTGACAACGGGCGACATCGTCTCCACTGGCAAGAACGAGAATAATCATTGATCGACAAAGAGCTCCTTTCTATTATTATTAATTTATATTTTATTTAAAAGAAGAACAAAAAAGAGACAAATCTAAACTGATGATTCAAGATCATTTCGACTAAGAGATAATTGTTGTGGACGACGAGGAAGTTGATAGATAACTACAGATGTTGTACGTTGACTTGTAGTCACAACGGGACCGCCAGTTGCTCGAAGATCAGAGTAATCGTGCGAGCGCGTCGTAACCTAAATAAATTTTTCAATTAGTTTCATCATTCAATTAAATTATTGAGTCAAGCATTGCTCTTTCTCTATCTCTTATTGTGCGTACCTCAGATTCATTTTGAATTCGTTGTGCAAGTCTAAGTGGATGTGGATTCAATTTTTAGAACAACATCGAGAGACAAATGATTACTACCTTCGTTTATGACGATTATCAACGAGAAAGAATTTCGATGGCGGATATAATGGTGGTTTGTTTTTACTATTTGAATAAGCCTTTTCAACAGAATTAATACTACTTAAATAATTAAGTGACGACGCCGCCAATGAAGGCAATATCACCGACGGTTGTTGTGACGTATGACGTGTCGATCGAAGAAAACCATTGCGCAATGGAACTGTCGGTAGGTGATTCGCATGTTGAACGTCAACGGATATTTTCGAAGTCGATGGAATCGACGGTGTTGTACTCATGTTGATATGTTCGGTTAGATCATATGTTGATCGATTAGCTCGATCTCGCGCAATACCATTATTTGCATCGATTGAACCGAAACTGAAATCTCCAGTAGTAATAGATGCTCGTTCGTCTTCAATTGGTTGTGGAACGGAAAATGGCGGAGGAATTGGCTGAACATCGATACGCGGATCGAGAATGTAACCTTTTTGTTTTCGGTATTGATCGATGTAGTTTCGTGTTTGAGAGAAGAATTTGAATTTAGTCGTATTTTCTGTCATTGCAGTGTAGTATTTCGGTGAGAATACACGAGGATTTTTAGTATTTCGAAAGTTTTTCAATGGACGTAGGAGTTCATTGCCGTCGGATCTCAATCGACTGATTGACACATCAGGCCACGGGCCAATTCGATCGATGGTCGCGTAAAACGTTCGAGAATTGACGGACAGCGATCGTCGACGTACCGGCTGAGCACGATCAATCGACATCGATGAATTATTCGTATGCATCGGCTGCGAACCATGATGAACACGTGGCGGTTGCAGAGTTTGCGCGCCGAGAAGCGACGGTCGTTGATCATTACAACGAAGAAGATCACGTTTGAGAATTTTCTGACTTTTAGTTATCGAAGTTGATTTTAAACATGGCGCATGCAAATCTAAATGAACAGTTCCAATACCTAAATCGACTTTTTTTGTTGAAAGTTCCGACGGATTGAAAATTGCACCGGCTGATGAAGTTGATGAACGTCGTCGTTGAGAGTGTTTCGATGCAATCGAACGTTTATTCAATTTGTGCTTCATCACATAAGCATCCGTATGTATTATGTGTGTGAAGCAAAAAAAATTGTGCACTTGATAAAATCCTCAAACAGCTTTTCATCGGCTGCTTTTTCTTCTTTCTTTTTTCTTAGCTAAAGGGAGGAGCAAGCAGAGAAAGGCTTTGCTTTGCCAACAGTTGTTGTTCTTTTTATTTAAAATAGAAAAAGAGCGAAAGAGAGAGAGAGAGAGAAAAGCAAAGCCGATTATGTCGAACATGCAAAGAGAAATTTCTACAACGAAACGTTTTTTTTTATTCTGATGAAAAAAAAAGTTTATCGTTTAATTTATTTGTACATATATGGTTTCGATTGATAGATGTTTGCAAAAAAGGAATTTTTTTTTCATCGAATAGATTCGACTGACATCTGCGTGAGATTTTGACAGAGAGAGAGAGGTTGTTGCCGATTGTTGTTCTTAGTTAATAATTGAAAATGGCGAATAGATTTTTGTTAGATTTGTTTTTATTTCGGAGTGGATAATTATCATCATGCCGAAAAAGGGCAAAGGAAAAAAAGGTGGAAAAGGAAAAAAGGGAAAGAAGAGGTTTGTACAGTATTTCGTATTGTCTCATTCGAATTGCTTTGTTTAGTAAAAAAACTCAAGAAAAAGAAGAAGCTGCTATCAAAGATGGCATTCACAATTCGAATTTATGGGAAGCCCGGTTGAATGTCATGGAATTGTCTCGAAAACACTATCGGTTCAATAGATCGATTTTTTTTGTTTATTTATTCATTTAAATTCTTCGTCTTCAGAGACATCGCCGGTTCATTAGCAAACGACAATGAAAATATGCGCGATCATATGCGTCAAACAGAACACGATACGATCGATGTCGTGACATTTCTCAAGAAGCAAGACGTCGATAAAGATGCTGAAGTAAATTATTAATCGATTTTTGTTCAAAAAATCAAATCAAATCAATTTTAGATCGATCGTTTACAACAAATAGTAAAAATGATGAAAACTAATCATCGAAAAAATAAAGATGATTTAGTAAGATTATTCGATGATTTGTTTGACGAAAGGAACGAAGATTTTTATTTGATTTTAGATTGCTGAATTTACTCGAGATAAACGTCAATTAGATGATAAATTATCTCGAAAAGAAAGTGAATTGGAAATCGTTCGTCATGAGCTTAATCAAGTCAAAGAATTTCGAAAGAAAAAAGCACAAATGCAAAAAGAACTCGAAGAAGTAACTTGACTTGTCCATTGACTTCTCTCTTGTTATGCATTAAAATCTAGATAAAAGAAGCTATTGTTTGCAATGAACGTGAACATAAGGAGACCCGTGATAAACTCGAACAGAAATTTTTCGAAGAAAAAATACGTCTTCAACAAGAATCGGACAAGAAAATCGAAGAGATCGCTTCTCGAGCACAAGCTGAAGCACTCAAGTAAAACGAAGAATTATTTATTAAAGTTTTCAAATTGTTTTCAGGAGTTTGGACGAAACAAGTCAAAATGTTTATCGAGAAAATGTTGAACTTATCGATACACTTCGTAGTCACAAACAAGAATTAGATGAATTTCAAAAATTGAAAGATTATCTAAGCAGATTGATCGCAACGACAAATAATGAAAAAGAACTCAATGAAATTTTAATCAAAGAAAAAGTCGAACAAATTCTCAAACAAAACAATCAAATCAAAGAATTCAAAGATAAAATTCAATTATTAGAAAATTCATTGACTCAATTTATCAATGAATTCGATCTCGAACGTAAAAATCTTCTTGATCAAGCTCGAATCGAACACGAATCATCTCGAGATGAGATCATTAAACTTCAACGAACATTGGAATTAAAAACAAAAGAAATGAATCAAATCAAAAAACTCGCCAAGATTATCATCGATCAACGAACTCAAGTCGAAACATTCTTTCTCGACGCTCTTCAACATGTCAAAAAACAAATCACAATGAATCGTTTACAGTACCGAAAAGATGCGTTCAATGCCTATCAAAATCGAATGCTCAGTGCTCATCAAGGACAAGGCGATTATCCGAGAATTCGAACGTTCAATGAAACATTTCACGGTTACAGTACGAATAGTGTTTTTCATGATCTCGAAGAAGCAACTAAATGGTGAATTTGTTCGAGTTTGACAAATTAAATATTGAATAATTGTATTCGTTTAGGACGAATTTGGGAGCAGAAATTGACATTGCGGAATTAACATGGGAACAAAAAGAACAAGTTTTACGAGCTTTATTTATTCGATTAAATTCAAGAATTTCAACAACAAATTCGTAAAAATATATAAAAACCAAATTTCGTTTTCTATTTACTTGTTTGTTTAGAAGTCCATTAACCAATACACCGCCTGGAAATTCAACAAATGCTTTCATAACTGAAAACAACAGTTCATCAGACTTTCGCAGTCCGGAGAATCCATCGACTGTACCGAAACTACCTCAAATAACTGCTCTTCCAACAAGTTCATAAATTGTTTTTCTTTTCTTTTCTTTTGTATAAACCAAATAAAAGCTTATATACGTACGTACACGCATATATTCTATTTTTCTTTGTATTCCTTGATTAAATTCGGTAAGATTCTTAACGATTGAAAATAATTATATCGTTTTGGCTTTCTGTAATCTTGTCCGTAACGTTCAATAATAAAACTCAATGGTACAATTTGAAAATCTTTGCCATGAACATTCACTTGAGTTAAATTGAAATCCGAGAAGCCCCAACGACATTTACCATAGATCATCTTATCACATAGATCATTGTAACTTGCAGCCCAATATTTAAATGAATATTTCGTTTCATTATAACGATAGACAAGAAATATATCAACGCTAATCTTAGCTTCGACACACGCAAATGTCCATTCTTTGCCATGTTTAATTTGTCCATAATGAGAAGTTAATTTTAATTGATATTTATTTTTAAGAAATAGTAAAAATTCTTTTTCAGTTAAATTTCTTGCTCGATAATCTTCATAGAAGATTGCCGTATCCATATCATTGCCGGTGAATTTTTTCGAACGCCAATAATTCAAAGCCGTGCCGTACGTAATAAACCAACGCAGTTTTAAGTCATCTAACGCATGGCCGAGACGAAACAAACATTTTTCATAGTCATCATGTGAACGTGGCCTTTGAGGGTGATCTATTTTCATTAATAAGTAAAGATATCCAACGAAAAAAACAAAACTAAACCCAATACATGGATATAACAGTTGCATTATGACAACTAATCGCTGACAGATGTAAATAGTCAAATATACTTTCGAAGTTTTATCTGTGTACCCTGATAACAATACGAAAGTTGAGACACATTTACATCTGTGAAATTTAATCTTGATGAGTATATAAAGTGTTTTATTCAAAACAAAGCAATAAATCTGAGATGATGATTTTAAGAAGAAGAAAAAGAAGGCGCATAATAAAAGTGAAACAACGACAATAGTTCGTTGGCTAATTAACTGTTTTCTGTTGTTCCGTTCACATTGGCGATGGATAAACGTAATTTCATTTCATTCGTTAATTTCGGAATAAATTCTCGTGGAATCAAGAATGAGGCGAGATTAAATAAATCAATGAAGACTTTATATCGATCACTAGACATATTTTTAAACTCGAGATTGATTTTCAATAATTTTCAATCGATTCATACCTGCAAGTTGAACGTAAATAACTGTAGCCTGCCGAACCGCCTGTTCCTTGTTTATTTCCGATTTGTCGTTGGACAAGTATCACATGATTATCTAAATTAAATATTTACAAAAAGACGAATGACAAATCAAAGTAAATTTGCAAACATCGCCATTTGGTAATTAGTGCATCGATATCCATCAGTAAAGATAAGATTTGATAAGGACCCTACGAACAAGAGAAAGGTCAAATCCGATCGTTCGATTTGTTTTTTTTTCGTACTTGAAATCTCGGTTGTTCTCGGTAGAGCATAATAATAAGTGCGCCATAGCACGCACGATGACTCAATCTTCGTTCACCTCGAATGACCAATTGTTGATGAAATTTTTCGTCGATTAACGAACGAAATGTCTCGGCAGTTTTTTTAACATCATCGACAGCAGCTTTTTGAGCGGTTGGATTCGGTTCATCCTGAGAAAATCAAAGGATTTGTTGTTTTTAGAATATTCACAAAATCGATTTACTTCAGCATTGGTTTGAAGATAGTTGAGATATTGAGCAACTGCTTGTTTGTATCCTTCGACGAAATTGAAATCTTCATCGTCGAGACCTGGTGTTCGTTCGAGCCATCGCTAAAAAAAACATTCAATATTCTCGAACGGTTTGTTTTTTCGTTTAAAAACAATTTTTTACTTCAATAAGTGCGAGTAAAGTTGGTTTTTCCAATGAATTCATCAATTCTTCTTGCTCATGTTCACTTGGAAACGCATTTTTATACGAAATTTGATTATAAAGAACACGAGATTTATCGGTTAAGCCCAATTTATTTTCAATTAAACGAAATTGTAAACTTTGAAAGCCACTTGCAGGCGATAAATAAGAACGAAATTCCATGAAATCTAACGGCGTCATCGTTTCGAGAATACTTATTTGATCGCAGAGAAGATGCCAGATTTGTGCACAACGTTGAAGACGATTTATTGACACGAACATATGTGTTTCATCGATTCTATCGTTACCGAATATTTCTCGAAGCGAATCAAGTTCCCAAATGATTTGTTTAAACCAAAGTTCGAATGCTATTTCGAAGGAAAATCTTTTTCGTTCTCAAAAACTAAAGATGATAATTGATTTTACTTTGATGAATTATCATGAATAAATGTTCGTCATGAACCGGCTTCTTATTTTGATCATGTTTCGAACTTAATAAAACTTGTGCATCAAGAATTTTACCCAATTGTAAATAATTCCCGTAGTTAACTAATTCATCACTTGACGGCAAACGTTTTAATTCAGGCTTAGCCAAGCCCGATCCTCCATAGCCAGCAAACGAGAGCATTTCAGCTAATGCATCGTTATTCACCGAACCGTTGATGGTTATTCTCGCTGATGGTTCATTCTCGGTTTCATTAAATCTTGCATAGGGACAAGCCATAGTAATTTTTTATTCTCTCGTCTATCTGAAGAATATTAACAAACTAATTTTACGTATACTTATAGGATGATGAAACGACGTCATTTAAATATACAAAGTGTGTATATACACATGACCTTGATACTACGAATTCGAAAAACAAAGTTTTTTTTATCCGTCCTGTTAGTTTGAATCCGTCAGTCAGTGTGAAATCAAATGTATATAAATATTGATTTTGCCCAATAGATATTCCTTTGCCTTGTGCGCATATTTCGTCTTTGGTCTTTTCTCTGTTTTTTTCTCACGAACACGTAGAACATTAGGCATTCGTGAGAATATGTTTAAACCATGCCACACCCTCATTTTATTATCGAGATAGAAGCTGATTTTCTTTTATTTATGTATGTATATCATAAAATAACAATTAAAAAGAGATTCGCACCGCAAAAAATGAATGAATGAACGAATGAATGAATGAGTGAAGTTTGTGAAGAGCTAATAGTTTTTGATTTATTTGGTATCGATTGATTCCCAACCGGCATCATCATCAACGGTCCATTTATCATCATCAAAACTGATCAGATTTGCAGCTGGTTCTTCTTTCGGTTTCGAAGAAGTTGAAAGACTAGGAGCAGGTTTTGTTACTGGTGGCGGCGGCGGCGGCGGCGACGGTGATCGTCGTTGTTGTTGAGGTGGAGACCAATCATTCTAAGAAATAAAAGATTTTCTACGAAAAACGAGAGTAAAATGACGTTGTTACTTGTTCAGTATCATCGAAATTGTTTTCTAAACGTTGACTATCACGATTCGATGGAAACGATGTCTTGCTAGACCATAATGATTGCACATCAGACCATGTTTTCGTACCGAATTTGCCCATTGTTGACGCGATATTTGTCACACCTGATTGGACATTATTCAATAATGTTCCATCTTTGGCTTGTTCAGTTACTTTCGAACCGATTTCCGTTGCTTTATCAGCAGCTGTTTTAGAAAATTTAAACATCGAATCTTTGGCAACACCGGCCCATTTAGCTGCATTCACACTCATATTCGATAGAGACGCTGCCAGTAAATCCGGTGTTGCCGTTTGTTTCTGTGCTGACGCATCATAGTTCGTATTTCCAAAGCCCCAATATTTCGGATTACCACTGCCGAGTCCCGACGGAGCTTCTCGATCGTTGGTTTGACTTTCTTGAAACTCACCGAAATCATCATTCGACGATTTGTTTTCGGTAAATTTCGTCACATTTGCCGTTTGAATCGACCACGATCTGCCTTGAGCTTCCGTACTAATCTTATCTCGATAGAGTGCAGCTGCATGTGAATTATATTTTTGATATAAACTCATATTCGGATTGAAATCGGGCTGACTTGCAAAGAATTCGTTTGCCTGCCGGTTGCCTCCGGCTTTCATTTTCTCTAATTCAGAATCTTTCCATTTGTCCATGCTTATCGATCGAACAAATGAGATATGCACACCGAGACCACGATGTTTACCTGAACATTCTAAGCAAATAAAAATGCCTACAAGACAAGAATGCAAATCAATCGACGAAGTAAACTTGATTGATTACCGTAGGTAACGGAAACCCATTGAGGATTCAATGTTCCGCATTCGAAACAAACGTTATTATTATCTTTTAATTTCAGATCTTTTATAACCGATCGAGTACGTGGACTCGCCATGACAATCGAAAATAAATATCTAGAACAATTATATCTATTTATATATATTTTGTTTTTTTTTGTGAATCTCGTTTATTTCTCCGAGAGAAATTTCAGAGAATTGATCGACAACAAAAAAAAGAAAACATGAAATTTACATGAGACAAAAGAAAAAGACAGTTTTTAGTTTGCTTGTTTATTCATTGATTTGTTCTTTCGATTCCGAAGAAAGGTCAGGTTGATTCGAAGATTTCTTACTGCTACTTGATTTGTCCTTCGAACGACGATGATGACCGTGTTCGTCGTCGGCACTGTCACGTCGCGAGCGTTTCGATGATTTCTTATGATGCCCGTGACGTGACGACGAACTAGTTGTCGAATTGATCGTAGTCACTGATGGATCGTTGATTTCGGGCTGTTCGGATGTTTCGAGAGGATTTTGTGGAGATTCAGTCGATGATATTTGACTAGTGCCTGTTTTCGATGGCGAACGACGTGCCGAACGATGACTTCGAGATGAATCATCGTCGGGACGATGGTGACGAGAACTGTCTTCTCGGTGATGTCGTTTGCGCGAATAACGTTCGTATTTATCATCTCGATCTCGTGAAGATTTTCGATCGCTTCTTGGTCGTTCGTATTCGTGATCGCCACTACGATGACGTGAACGATAGGATGATGATGTACGATCTTTGGGCGACGAACGACGACGAGAAGATGAGTAATGTTCACGATCATCTCTGTATCGTTCTTTGTATCGATCGTCTTTCGATGTTTTATCGGCATCGTCGGGATTGGCAGCAGGACGTTTTTCTTCCGGCGTTGAACTACGTGATGAATGATCTTCGGGCGTCGGACTTCGACTAGATGTTGGCCGACCGTTGCCAGCATTTGCTGCAACAGCTACTTGTGGAGGAAAATGACCAGGAGGAAAACCGTGTACAGCAGGAACACCGGATCTTGAAATGAAATTTTGATTCGATATCAAATCTTTCGAAACGAGCAAAACCTACTTGTCCCAGGGTTGTTGTGGATGACGAGGTATGAAATAAGGTTGTTGTGGCGGTCTAATATCCGAAATAAATACAAAAAACCGATGAAATAATCGGAAATATTTACCGTTCTCCGTGCATTCCACCGGCAGGACCGTGTGGAAAGAATGGTGGTCCACCGGACGCATGTGGATGACCGAATGGCGGTCGAAATGGCATGCCAGGAGGTGGCATCATCGGCATACGATGTGCGCCTAATGTTGGTATTGGATGACTTGCACCGGGCGGTGTTCCATGCGCAGGCGGAGGACCATTTGACGTCGGTGGTGGTGTGACAAGATCACCGACAGTTTGACCGTTCGATGGTTGACCAGGTTGACTAAATCAAACGAAAATCTCGAGATTTCTATGCGAAAAACAATCGAACGTACAATGGGGGTCCGTTTATATACGATGGATGCTCGTAATTGTTGGCTCCTTCGAACATTTGACGACGAGATGTTTGATCTGTAGCACCTGAAATATCATTGTTTTACTTTTTTTATTCTAATTCAAAAAAAAAGAAATTTCTCATTTACCAATAACATCGATTTTGCCGTCCTGTTTTCTCACGTTCATAAACGGTCGTTGCATGATCGGCATGTTAATTGGTGGTTTATTGATCATCATCGGCGGATGTGCATTCATCGGATGTAAAATCTGTGGATGACCGGGAATCATCGGTGGCATTTGTGGAATCTAAACATCGAATAAGAAAATCAATTCATCATCATCACGAGAATTTTACATGAGTCGTATTGAGACGAGCAAGATTATTCTCTGCACGTAGACGACGTTGTCGATCGCAATATTGTGCCCATGTTTCTTCGGTAAAACCGTAATTAAAATAATCACTTATGTCTGCACCTGGTTTTTTCCATGGTTTTTCGTCGTCTTTATACGCATTCGCGATGTCGTATTCAAAAGTTGGTTGACCATTGATCACGCCTTGAGCTTCGAGATCAATACCGCGTGTTGCTTGTGGTTTGGGTGGAATAACTTGACCAACTGAAAATAGATTTGAAAAATATTGAACTTTGGACGAAATTTTCGGTACTTGTTCGACTGTTTTGTCGAGCTGGTGGAAATATCGATGTGCCTGATTTGATATTTCCGATTGTCACTTGAATACCATCATCATCATCGTCGGAATCATCATCTAATTGACTTCCAAGTAACGATGATGTCGGTTGATTATTCACTGATTTTTCCTTTGGACGAGAAAAACAAAAACAATCAAATCATTTCAACAAAAAACAGTAAATCTACTTGATCATCGATTTCTTGGGATGTCACATCATCAATCGTTGGCGTATCCGTATTCTCACTAAATTTTCAATTGAATTCTATGGGAGTTTTTTTTTCTTTCGATTCACTTACGCATTTTCTTCAGCTTTCTGTTTTCCGTATAACCATGATTCTTCATCATCACCGGCTTCTTTGACTGATACATTCGTGTCTACATTATTCAAACCATTTCCCACTGAACCATCCTCAATCATTGTCTCAGACATAACTTCAAAATATGACTTTCCAATGTCTTCTTGTTGTTTCTTTTTGAAATAACTTTATTCTATATCACACTCTGTTGTATGCGTGTGGGTTTCGACAGAAAAGAAACGAGCCAATCAGAAACGAGCTGTTTTTCTAAATAAAAAAAACCTACGATGACCTCTATCTCGTGTCCATTCGATTGACTCATTCGACAAGACATTTGATTACTGTCCGATCAATTATTGTTCAGCTTTCAATCGATCGTGCTCATCATGTCGTCGACTTACATGGTTTTTCGTTGTGTTTTTACTGTAATTAACATGTGTTTTTTCGTACGTTATCAACGAGCTTTTTTTTTTGTTCAAAAATTCTAAAAATCTTTTTTTTTTTGAAATTCAGGCGTTGGGTTTTGCAGTTGTAGTTTGCAGTTGGTGGTTACATGTAAAATCCTCGGACTATCGTCCATTGATGGGCAATCAGCTGTTCACAGCGCCTATCGTTCTGATAATCTCAGGTTTGATTGTTGCATGAAGAGTTTCAATTGACTAAGAATACGTTTTTCTAGCGACAATCTCAATGCTACTAGGTGCTATCGGATGTGTCGGTGCTTGGTTTGAAAAGAAAACTTTGCTTTTCATCGTAAGTTCAGCAAAAACAAACATCGTGTTACTATTCTCGATCATTTGTCTTTGAAGTACATCATCACAATGATTATCGTTTTTGTCGTTTTACTACTCGGCGTTGTCGTCGTGATTGCTTTCAATGAAAAAGTAACGATTAACCGAGATTGAATTCGATCTTTATTTGTTACTTTTGTCTCAGGTGGCAATGACAGCTCGCGAAGAATTATTAGAAAATATTCGTAGATATCCAGGCGAAGAAGGTGCCGATGTGAACAATTTTCGACGAACGATGAATTCGATTCAAAAACGCGTATGAAACCGAAAAAGTTCAACGTTCGATTAGTGTTTTGCTTGTTTTTTTTAGCTTCGGTGCTGTGGAGTCGATCGATACCAAGATTGGTTCGATGCTGATGTTTGGACAGGTCAACCGTATGTTCCCGATTCGTGTTGTATCGAGGAGATTAACGGTTGTGGAAAGCAAATAGCTGCGAATGAAACCTACGGGTTAATTTATATGGACGTATGTGAATATACGAAGTCAGAAAATAAAAAAAAACAAGAGTATTTTATGTGATTTAGGGATGTTTTAATATGGTTCAAACGGAAATCAATCGAAATTTGATGATTGTCGGTATTTTGGCATTTGTACTCGTTTTTGTTGAAGTAAGACGATTGATTTTTTTGAATTTATAGAAATTTGCTTTTATTTTCTACAGGGTTTTTGTATCGTTGCTGCGCTTGGTTTGCTTTGTTATCTTCGACAACGCGATCGATACATATAAAAAAAACCAACACCAAATCTGTATTCTCAATCTACGCACACATCTCTCGTTCAGATCACACGCTCCTATTCACATAATGCAATTTTTTAAAAATACTCATTTCGTAGATCTTTTTTTTTTATTTCAACAGTGTTTTGCATGCTGAATTTACACACTGTATAATAAAAATAATAATAATAATTTACTCATCAGTATCTAATAAATTCGCAGTTGTAAACAGTGCCGACTGGACTCGTATCTTATCAAACAACGCTGGTTGTTTTGACGAATGAACTATTCATGCGTGTCCAATGATTGAGTAGTACATTTATTTAAAATATCACGACAATACGAGACAAAACAAAAGTCAACGTCAAATTTTTTTGTTTAATTAAATAAAGTGACGAATTCGTTGAACTCAATTCTTCCGTCACCAGTTTTATCGATGGATGCGATCATACAATCGATTTCATCCTGAGTGACATGTCGGCCCATTCGCTGCATGATATTTTGTAATTCATTTGCTTGAATGTAACCTGAATTATCGAGATCAAACTGTTGAAATGATTTACGTAGCTCTTCTTGAGAATATTTTCGAAAATAACTCGCAGCCATAACTCGAGCGAATTCTTCGAATTCAATTTGACCTAAACAAAACTCGATTCAATCGTATTCGCAGAAATTTCGGCAAACATACCACTTCCATCAGTGTCCATTTGTTGAGCTACACCTTTTAATTGTGCATCGGTAATACGAACGTTCAATGCTTTGAAAATATTGCCCAATTCTCGAACTGAGATTTTACCCGAATGATCTAGATTCAAAACGGTTTTTTTTTCTTCTTTTTGTTAAAAATCGATAAAAACCTGAATCGAATACATTGAAAGCATCTTTCAATTCTTTGAGTTGGGCACTTGTTAGCGAGCTTGCCATGTGAATATACGAGCGTTTGTTTTTTTTTCAAATGACGGAGAATTCTCAGTCGACGAGAGAGAAAAGAGAATTCTTTACATAACCTTGAATATTTCTTTACGTCGACAAGCGAGAAAAAGAAAAAAACTCCTTGGAAACAGCGACTTTTTTTTAAAGCAGAATAAAAAGTAACAACAACAAAAACATCCATCCGTTATGTTGTTTTTAAACAAGATGAAAAAAGCGGACACATGATAGCGATCATTTGAGTCATGTCGTGTGTCATCACTTCCGCCCTTCATCTTCGATTGATTCGCAGTCTGTCCGCCCAATTCCATCATGATGGACGTTTAATGTCGGTCAACATCGATCGAACTAACTCATTAACTGGAAAAAATAATACATGAATAATTGCTCGAGGCACGTCTGTCTACATATTTAAAGTTTTGCAATGAAAACAATAGTGAACATCTTATTTTTTTTCTTTCTTTGTTTCTCAGTCAAGTGTATGTCGAAATTCCGAACAGATGTTTCGCTATCTTCTTCTTTTTTTTCGTTTACACGCTTATCATCACGTATCAATCGACCATTACTGAGAAATAAAAATCAAGGATAAAGAATGAAAGACATTTTTTCAAGCATGACACACGATCGATCGATCAATCAATCGAGAAAAATGTACGTTCAAAGAGAGGAAGACAATCGGACCAATTGATGAGTCGACATAGAGAGAGAGAGAGAGAGAAATGGTGGAAGCTATTCTCTCTTTCTGATAAAAACAGTTGGAGAGCAATTGAATTATCATTCTCTTTTTTTCTTTTCGGTTCGTACATGAGTGACAAATGGACAGATGCTCCGATTCGTATATAAAACATCAATTTTTGTTTTAATCAACTTCAATCTATTGATTGTTTCTGTACAAATAGCATCGCCTCTCGTTTCTTTTTAGATATCGAAACTCATCATGGAACATATCGACGGTTTTCGAACGACAGATTCATTTCGATTCGATCGTTCAACATCGACGATTTCATTATCATCATCATCTGGTTATGGTTCACGTTTAAGTTTATCCTCATCGAATCGTTCGAAATTTCTCTCGAAATATTTCAAAGAAAAACTTTCTCGTCACAAAAGTTTAGCATCACTTCTATTTTCAACTCCAAAAATCGAACAATCACAACAAGAAATCTACGATACAGCCTGGAATTTAGATGAACAAATCGACAAAATACGTTTGAATCTATCATCTGATTGTCAATCAATTATTTCCATGTCCGTTGATGAACCTGAACGAATACATTTACATACAGATAAAGACTTATTATCAGCAGCTGCTTGGTATCAAGCTGGCCTACCACGACATATATGCGAAGAATATTTAACTGATGACAAACAACCAATTGGCTCGTTCATTCTTCGACATAGTTTTACTCAACCCGAATATCCATACGTATTATCGATTAAAACGAAATCATCATTTGTCGAACATGTTCTCATCGAACGAATTCACAACAATCATAATGCTTATCGTTTACAAGTTCGTGTTCATTATTCACACATTTCTTTTGATGATTTCGTTCATTTAGAGCTCTTCAAAACTATTTGATAATCTAAGTACACTTGTTCTACATTATACAATCGTCAAAGATATTCTTCCTGTTACGCTCGTTTTGACACCTTTCAATCAACAACAACAACATCGTTCTGTTCGATTCTAGTCATAGTCTTTTTCTTTCGTGTACACAGTGTGTCTCTCTCTATTTATTCTATAAAATAAAAGAAAAATCTCAATGCTCAATATGCCAATTAGGACTATCGTCGAAATGAAAATCCGACTTTGGAGAAACGAATATCGGCAAACGAATGATCAATCCGGTTACTAAACCGCCAACAATCGCCATGACTAAAGTCAAAACTAGAGCAGCTAATTGAAATTTTGCTTGCATTGAATTCGATCGATGTAAACCGCCGAGACAGGTTTCAGTTAACAAATGCTGATTGTTTATTGCTGCGACGATGATTCCAGCTGTGCCGGAGATAAGTCCTGGTAAACCGTGGAGATTATGAACACCACATGTGTCATGCAGACGAAATCGTCGTAAGAATTCGAGAAGATATTTGTAGCCGAGCGTTGAAATCGTTCCGGCAACACTGCCGATGATCATGGCGCCGAAAAGACCGATATTTTTATCGGCTACTGTGCCAACTGCAACGCCACCGGCTAATGTCGAGTTTTGTATATGAACAATATCGAGTTTGCCTTGATTGACTAAGAACGAGATGATAAATGTGAGAATACACGATGAACTTATGCTGACATAAGTATTGACAATAGCTCGAAGACGATCATCGCCGTGTGCAGCACCGGCATTGAACGATGGCCAAAAACAGAAGAGAAATAATGTCCCGATCATTGCAAATACATCCGAAATGTAATTCGACTTTTCTTTCGTTGAGTTTAAAACATCAGTCCGATGAATAACAAACGAAACTGCAAGACCAAAATATGCACCGAAGACATGCACAAACATCGATCTAAAAACATTTTCCAATCTTTTTTTTTTACAACGAAAAACAAAAACGAACTCTCCAGCATCGTAAACACAGAACATTTGAGTGCCAATATATTGATTCCAAACTTGAATGACAATTTCAATCAATGCTAAAATAATCAATTGGATTGGATTGACTTTGCCTATGATTGCACCGAATGAAATCAATACAGATGCACAAACGAAATCTGCATGAAGTAGACTCGTTATGTCGACTGGAAATGTTCGACTGTGCGAATGCCAATGAAAAACATAGCCACGCAAGAGAATTGCCCATTCGAGTGCGAATGCAGCGAGAAGAAAATTAAAGCAAACAGCTGAAAATGAATAACGATGAAGAAATGTCATGAGAAAACCAAAGCCAACGAACATCATCACATGAACATCTTGGAAAAGTGAATAATAAAATTCCGTTTCCGTTTCTTGTAAACCGTATTCAGCATGAATCCCGAATAGAACAATGAAAACACATTGTAGCACGAGTAGGAAAATCACGAATTGATATCGAAGAAAAATATTTGACTTCTCTGTACTCGCGTCAGTCATTGATAATTACTCGAAAAACATCACATCTCGATCTTTTATAGCACCTCTCCCGTCATTTATTTAATGTACGATAATAAATATCGACGAAAATAATCAAAAGGTGTGTTAAAAGGAATAAACAGTTCGTTATTTTGGTTTGTACTTCAGGGTAAACTTCTGCATTTTGTTCTTGAAAGAATTTTTTGTTTGTCAATCTTGCACAATCATGACATCGTGTCGACTGAATCTTTTTCCTATTGAATTAATTCAAAATCTGTTCGAATATTTCTCAACTTACGAAATCTTCTTTTCATTTATTAATGTCAGTTCGTATATCGATACAATTATATTTAATTATCCTGATTATCGACTGGATTTGAAATCAATTCGTCGAAAACAATTCGATCTTATTTGTCAGCATTTAATACCTGAACAAGTTATTTCATTGGTACTTGTAGACGATGGTGATACACCTGGTCTTGTTCAACTTTTTCTTTCGCGTTTTGAATTCAATCGATTCATTCGTTTACAATCGCTGACATTAATCGAAATTGGGCCGAAATATTGGCAAACAATCATTTCGAATTTAAATCATTTACGAATATTGAAAATTTATCCGTCGAAGTCATACTGTTGGAAGTCTCGTTTTCTAATGCGAAAAGATAAAGATAAATTCGAGAAACTAATTCTTACGAATTGTAATGTATTGCGAATATGTTCTCTCAAGTATATTGATACAAAACAATTATCTCAACTTCGTCATTTAATTGTCAAAGGCGAAGATTTGCTCACAATTCAATCAATTTTACCTATAGCATCGCAATTACGATCACTTAAGATTACTAATATATCCTTAGACACATCGTTGCTAACTGAATTGATTTGTCCATTTATCACACTTAATCGATTAACTTTAGAATTCAGCGAAGGTGCTGTTTTCATAGATTATATCGAACGAATTCTATTCAATGCACCGAATCTCAAGCATTTTGAATTAGTAGCTGATTTGAATGATAAATCTATTATTAATGGTGAACGATGGCATGATGCTGTTAAGAATTTGACTACATTCAATTTTAAATTTCAATTGACATTTGATTTGAAACCGAATGATTTGGATACGTATCGAACTCATTTTTGGATTGAAGAGAAACGCTGGTTTGTTGCCTATCAAAACTCATGTTTGTATTCTGTACCGTATTTTCTTGAAACGGAAACTGATGAAGATTTTGAATATCCTGAATTTTCAACTCTAGTGGACAATCAATTGTTCTTAGATCGTATAAAAAAATTCACTATAAATATTTTACTGTGTGATTGCAAGTATCAATTCAATTTCGTTGAAGATTTATTTATTCCATTTGTCATGCCTGCGTTGACTCTTCGAAAGATTGTTTCATTGAATTCAATACGATATTTAACTGTTAGAACTGTTAACAGTATCATTGAATTACAGCAACTTATTCAATCTTTACCAAATCTGTGTCATTTAAAAATTAGATTTTTCGAAAATGATTTTTCCGAAGAATATTCTTGTCAACCTATGATAAACATTCGAAAGCTTCACATACAAAATCATATTAGTTTAAAACATCGCATTATTCAACAATTAGCTGTTGCATTTCCAAATGTCGAACATTTATCTATTGAAACATGTTGTCAAGGAAACAATATTTTACAATCTCTGAAGAAGTTTTCATGTTTATCAACAGCATCGTTTTGTTATTCCGATCGACATGTTCTTAATCAATTTCTTCAGACGAATTCCGTTGATTTTCACTATCGATATGATAATTTTTCTATTTACCTTTGGATATGATTCTTTTCTTATATTTCTAAGGAAAAAAATTTTAATGTTTCTTCTTCTTCATTTTATTACTTCGAGAACATTCGGTAAATGATGTCGATCAATTTCAAGAGAAAAAATCATTAACCTCGAATGTCAAGTATTCACAAGGTTAAACAGTAATAAATCCTACTTGAAAGTAAGATCGTTTAGCAGTTCTATAAAACTCGATATCACATATGTCCCTGAAAAAATAGAATTTCAATTTGACACTAACATTCTTCAATTCACCTATGAACTCTCTCTCTTTCTCTCTCAATATATTTTTTTGCATTCGACGTGCTCAAATCGTTTATACTCAGTCGAAGACCTTCAATTATGCGTCCTTCTCATTTCTTTCTCCTTCCTTCTCATGCACACACAACTCTAGATTGCATTCATTTTTTATTACATCGACAAAGAAGAAGTAAAAAAAAACGTTTCAATGGCGCTGAACAGGTCGATGTCGAAGGATGAAATATACGGACCACCTCCGGCCTATTCTCTCGAGCCTCTACCGCCGCCATCACCTTCAATCTACATGATTTCTGAAAGACGAAATTATTATCCAGCAATCGAATCACCCTACACATTATCATCGAATTTCCTTCGATATCTCATTGCTTCGGGTATACTTCACATGCTCATCGGTATAACAAGCATGGTTTGTGATATAATTCTTTTGAGCATGAATGAATCGTCTTTATTTGCCGGTCTTTGGGCAGGTGCATCGTTTATTATCTTAGGTATCTATTTAATTGTATTTACGAGTTTTCGAAAGAAATCTTCTATGTCAAGTTATCGATTTAAATTTATTCTTCTCTCGATTTGTATTATAATTATCGTTGCATTAATTCTTTCATCTGTCAATCTTGCATCGAACTCATGTTCATCAATGTATTTTCTCTCCGATCAATGTCAATCGGCACAAAAATATAAAATTATTCTTGTAACTTTTTTTACTTTTTCATTTCTACAAATTTGTATTACATTTATTATTTCATTTGTTCACATGAGATAAGAAATTGACTTGTCCACTAGTGACAAATCACGAAAACGAAATTGATTGGCTCGTGATAGCACACATACAGCGTCATATGATTGATTGAATTTTCATTCACATGTTTCTCATCGGAACGATTTTGTCTCTTCAAACACTGTCCACGTGTATTGTTTCGACAATCGGACAGTATATCTATGCGTATTATCTGAATAGTTATCCGAATCGAACGTTAACGTTGAATATTGAAATCGAAACATGTTCAGAAAGTGACTTTTCACCCGATTCGAATGCTCAAACATGGGCACAGGAAAGATCGGCCGAGTTATTTTTCTGGACGAATTTAGTTAGCAGTTGTCCAATGATTGTTATGACTTATCTTTTGGGTTTATATACACCGAAATTAGGCGAACGATGCGTTCTAATTTTAACAATGATTGGCACATTCGGACAGTTTGCTGTTTGGTTAGCAATTATCTATTTTCATCTGCCTGAATATTGGTGGTATATAGCTGCAATCGTCGTTGGTTTATCGGGATCGACGAGTGTTTTCAGTAGATCAACAAAAAATTTATTCTCTCAAAAGAAAATGATTCAATTTGATTTGCTTAGATTTTGTTTTGACATTGATGATAACCAATAACACTAGTGAAGAAGAGCTCTCGTCACGTTTTGTTCGTCTCGGTGCTGTACAAACTGCCATATCAGCTCTAGGAACATTTGCTATTGGTTATTATATAAGTTGGCGTGCTTTTACTGATTTATATTGGATTGGTTTAGTTCTACAATTTCTATCGATTATTATTGTTATTTTCGGCTTTGAATCGTCAATTCAATCGAATGTTGATGAACGAACACCTTTATTATCATCGCCCAACAACAACAACGAGCAAATCAAACAATTCTCATGTTGTACTCATTTCTTCGAAATTTGCACTGTTTTCAATCCGAAACGTCGATCGGCAAAAAAATCGACGAGTATTTTCTTAACTTTATTCTCGAATATATTCTATACATTAGCTGTATCGACATTCGCACCATTTCTTTGGTTTCTTCTCAATGCTCCATTCTGTTGGACATCGCAAAATATCGGCAATTATTCAGCTCTAGCTTCGATTTCCTATGCAATTCTAAGTGTTCTTGGTATGCAAGCATTGACCAATGCTGGTGCAAGTGATGCGATTATTTGTTTTATCAGTCATTTGTTCTTCTTTGCTTCATCGTTGTGGACAGCTTTTGCTCGACACAATTGGGAACTCTATGCTGGACTGTTAGTCAGTGCATTCTCAGGTTATCAAGGCTCGTTAACAATGTCAATGATGAGCAAATGTTTAGAAGTTCATGAACGTACAAATGCATTTGCGTTTGTAACTGAAATTAATACGATTATAAATGCATTTGGTACGACGTTTTTTAATTGGGTTTATGCACGAACAGTTGATCATTATCGAAATTTTACTTTATTACTTTGTACAGGTTTTTGTGTTATTCCAGCTATTTTAAATTTGTAAGTCAATCGATCGAAACAATCGAACCGATGTTCATATTCGTTCTTTTTCTAGATGTTTATTTTTGATAACTCGAAAAATGTCAGATGAAGAATTACCCCCACTTTCTGAAACAGATCTCGAACCTGCACCTTTACGTCTACCAACTGTTCTTCCACCTCATGCAGGTGATGCTGCTTGTATTGTTATACCTTCTCGTTCATTAACTTCATCTCTTCGAACACCAGTTCGATCTCGTGCTAACTCTAATACAAGTGAAATTGTTATTTAGTTCTCAAAAGTCAGATATTGTATTCGTTTTTTGTATATAAACAAATAAAAAACGCACATACAACTGTAAAGAGATTTGGTATGAGAATTAGTCGCTTTCATCTAGATCTCTTTGATTCGATAATGATCTAACAGAGTACTTAACATCCTCACACTCACGTTCAAAAGGG
>ERZ778019.990-NODE-990-length-43900-cov-13.373475_pt1 | contig 43900 bp, 57 predicted proteins | sample MGYA00375749_ERZ778019 | MGnify/ENA primary metagenome ERZ778019 (study PRJEB29350, sample SAMN05389821) | bioreactor metagenome | isolation source: Ammonium sulfate bioreactor | place: South Africa: University of Cape Town | collected 2014-03-17 ... | reverse complement strand
TTTCTTTCTTCAAATGAATCGATTTTCTTTGTTCGGTTTTTTTTTAATCGTAGATCGTATGCCTTTACCAGTAATTGAAGCATTTGGTTTATTGAAAAAAGCTTGTGCTACAGTCAACGAACAATTTGGTCTCGATAAGACGGTCTCGAAAGCTATTGCTCAAGCGTGCGATGAAGTCATTGCAGGAAAACTGAATGATCACTTTCCATTGAGCGTTTGGCAAACCGGTTCGGGAACGCAATCGAATATGAATGTCAATGAAGTCGTCTCGAATCGAGCTATTCAAATTCTTGGCGGACAAATGGGCAGTAAAAAGCCAGTTCATCCAAATGATCATGTGAACAAAAGTCAAAGTTCAAACGATACATTTCCAACAGCGATGCATATTGCTGCTGCTTTGGAATTGAATCGTCATTTGTATCCAGCTTTACAACATCTTCATGCTGCATTGAAAGACAAATCAGAAAAATTCGCATCAATCTATAAAATCGGTCGAACACATTTGCAAGATGCCGTACCAATGACACTTGGCCAAGAATTTTCAGGTTATGCACATCAAGTTGCCATGGGTATCGAACGTTTGAAAACAACAGAACCACGTTTATACGAATTGGCTATCGGTGGTACAGCTGTCGGCACGGGTATTAATACACCGAAAGGCTTCGGCAAATATGTTGCGAAAACATTAAAAGATTTGACAAAATTACCGTTCGTTGACGCACCGAATAAATTCGAAGCTTTAGCTACTCATGATACGATGGTTGAATTGAGCGGTGCACTCAATACAGTAGCTGCTAGTTTAAGTCAGTCGAACGATGAATTAATTATTTGATTTGATCATTTTCGTTTTTTAGTGAAAATTGCCAATGATATTCGTCTCTTAGGTTCTGGTCCTCGATGTGGTATCGGTAAGTTAAGATTTATCTTCATTTAACAACAACAAAAACGAATCATTTTCATTTGTAGGTGAATTAGTTTTACCGGAGAATGAACCTGGTAGCTCAATTATGCCTGGAAAAGTCAATCCAACTCAATGCGAAGCTATGACTATGGTTGCTGCTCAAGTCATTGGCAATCATGTTGCTGTTACTGTTGGTGGTTCGATGGGTCATTTTGAATTGAATGTTTTCAAACCATTGATCATTCGAAATGTTCTACATTCAATTCGTATTCTTTCCGATGTTAGCCATTCATTTACTGACCATTGTGTTGTTGGAATTGAGCCTAATACACCTGTTTTGGAACGTTATATGCGAGAATCACTTATGTTAGTTACCGCACTTAATCCATACATTGGCTACGATAAAGCAGCACAAATTGCTAAGAAAGCACACAAAGATGGCACAACATTACGTGAATCTGCTTTAGCTCTTGGTTATTTAACTGAAGAACAATTCAACAAATATGTCAATCCAAAAGATATGGTTTAATCATACGAAAAACAAAACAACATTTTCCTTTATTTTTTTTCTTCTCATCTGTCTCCCTTAAATAAACTTTTTAGAATATTCTAGTTTATTTAACACGAAAAAAAAATGATATTTCGAATCTTTACGCTCTTGAAAGTATCAATAATCTAAATATCTGATTACAAAGTTATCTCACTCTCATTTCGTACGCAAGGCAGGCAGATAGGTAGCTATATAAACGACAAAAAATACGCAGTTTCTTTTCTTCTCGTTCTTTCGATAAGTAAAAAGAAAAGAAAACGATATTCTGTGTGCACACCTCGATTCGAATAAGAAAGATGTTAACCCAAGAACAAATAGAAAGCGTACGTTTCTGTTTTTCTTGTTCTAGTTCAATTCGAATTTCTAATTGCAATTATTTAGTTCGATAAAAATGGTTATTTAGTTGTCAAGAATTTAATCACTCTTGACGATTGTAAAACATTAAAAGAATCTGTTAAACAATTAATCGAGAAATGGAATCCAGAACGTGATAGTTCCTGTATTTTTGCAACCGGTGAAAATCGAGAACAATCGAAGAGTCGATATTTTCTGGATAGTGGAGATAAAATTGCATTTTTTATCGAAGAAGATGCTGTTGATCCAAATACGAGTAAAGCATTTCGAACGAATGATAAATCTAATTTTGTTCTTTGTTTAACAGAAAAATTAAATCGAGACAAACAATACAGTGTTAATAAAATCGGTCATGCTCTTCATACTCTTGAGCCTGAATTCAAACGAGTTTCATTTTCTGATAAAATTAAGGTATGATCACTGAAAACAAGTAATCTATTCTAATCAGATGTGAGTTGTTTTCTTTGAAGGGCATTGTACGTGATTTGAATTTTGTTAAACCAGCTATTTGCCAATCAATGTACATTTTTAAACAACCATATATCGGTGGCAAAGGTTTGACTATTATCTTTTTGAATCAAATTTTTTCTTATGTTGACTCAAATCGTTTTTCAGTGGTTCCACATCAAGATGGTTCCTATTTGTTCAATAATCCATTGAAAATTATGGGTATTTGGATTGCATTAGAAGATGCAACACTTGAAAATGGTTGTCTTTCATTTATTCCTGGTTCACATACATGTAAAATATGAAATAATTCTGAATCGTTAGTTGTTTTCTCTATTATTTTAGTGCCAATTCAACGACGTTACATTCGAAATCCGAATAAAGAAGAATTCAATGCTGGAAAAATGTTAATTTATGATGGCGAACCAGAAACATTTGATGAGAATGGTTTCGTACCCGTTGAGATCAAAGCTGGTAGAGTTCGATTTTTTGTTATAATACTCGAATATCTATATCTTATTCAGGTGATGCCATCGTTATTCATGGTCAAGTTGTTCATAAGAGTGAACAAAGTAAATGAGGAAAAAAAATGATTTATCATGATAACTATCTATTCAATATTCTTGTTTAAAATAGATAAATCATCGATCTCAAGACAAATCTATACATTTCACATAATTGAAATGGATAATTCTGAATATAGTAAAGAAAACTGGTGAGTAACTTCGATTTTGAATGGATTCTTTCTATGAAACTCGTTTATTTCTTAGGCTTCAAACCAAAGATCCATTTCCATTGATCTATGATGTTTAATGAAGAAAAGCGAAATGAACGAACTGATTTATTTAAAAAAACAAAGGAGAAGAAGAAGAAGAAAAGTACAAAAGAATTCTTGTGTTTTTTTTTGGTTTTTTTTTGCTATAAAACACATTGAATACATGATAAATAAAATCTAGCACAAACAGATATCACAAAATAGAAAATTTCTTTCTTTTATTCATTGTCTCCATGTTCTTCTTCATCTGGTTTCGGATGGCGAACGCGTTGTTTCGTTGTTGAATCATTCGATCCACCATTATTATCGCCAGTTGGCATTGTTGACAATGTTTGTAGTTGACTAACATCCGGAATAAATGCTTGTGTATTCGAGCGTGGTCGACCAGGCTGTTCTGTTTGTGATTTTGAAGGAACCATTGTTCGTTGTTTCGGTTCGGGTCGTTGTTGATCTCCGCTTGTTGATTGTGCCCATGAACGTGGATCAAGTGGATTTGTTGTTGGTTGAGTTTCGAAATTTGGTGTTTTAGGTTGTTGCATTTGTACGACGCCCTGTGCAGCATTTTGAGGCGATTGTCGTATACGTTGACCTTCTCTCGGTATAATTAAATATTTATAAAGTGTTTCTCGTGGTGTTTTCTCAAGTTTTTCAACTGCATTCGCTTTAAAACGTTTTTCACAACATAATTGATATAAATCGTGAATAATTCTGGTCGCAACAAATTCACTATTCAAAAACAAAATAATCAATCAGTCGATCAATATTTATATTCTATACCTAGCATTGGTTCCAATTATTCGAAGAATAAAATGTCCATCAGCTTCTAAATATTCATCATTGAAATAATCAAATATTGATCGACCCTTTCCGTCATAGTACACTTTTGGTACGATAAACATTCGAGATTGATGATGAATCTTATTTCCATTTTCCATAATATAAACTTCATCGCCTGTTGTTGGCGATGTTTCATTTCGACTTTGAACTTTAAAAAGAAAAACACATATAACACATCTTTATTTTGTATAGATTTCATACTTCGTTCGATATGTTCAAGATCTTTCAGACTAACATGGTCTTTGCATGAGTCATAAAACGGCCATTTTTGTGTTAGTTCATATTCCATAACTTTCAAACGTTCTTCGAGATAACTTTCTCGTCGAAAAAATAATCGAAAGATCCAAATACACAAATCGTAAATTGTCATAAAAATGACGAATACAAACCAAAACCAAAGAAATGTGAAGATTTGCTTGAAAACAAACGAACAAAATTATTATCAATTCGTTTTTTATTCGAATTAAACTATATTTACTTGATTAAATAAATTTATTGGTAGAACACACATGACCGTATACGTATGTGCTATTGGCAATGCATTGGCTTCTCGTATTTGAAAATCGCTAAATACAAACGAAAAAGTTTTTGTGTAAAAATATTCATTCATTTTCTCATTTTACCATAGGGTCACTTTAGGAAAATATCGACTTGTAAAATCCCAACCTTTGCCTTCGTATAAAAGTCGAAGAACAGTGACTCCTAATGACCAAAATGGTTGATCCAAAAGTAACGAAAGAAGAAGGATTTGTAACATGACATTTATTAAATAAAAACATTTAATAAATAGAAATAGATTTCGTAGATAATCGCCAAGATAACGGCCTGATGATGGAAAAAATACGAGCCAACATTTTTTCCACCAAATTGTTTCTCGATTATTCGATTGACGACGTGGATCATCGCAATATTGATCAATAACCGAAACAATGAATTTCATTAAACGTTCACGTTGTTTGTCTTCATTATTTTTCTTATAATTCGACGCGGCTTCGACAATATCCCGAATATCAATACCTAATTTATTACGAAAGAAACCTATGCAAGCAAACTTAAATACGAATTTCTTCTACCTGAACGCTGACATAACACCCGCCAAAAAACATAAGGAACAAAAAACAGAAATGCTTGAAATAGTAATATAAATGGAATCCATTGATAGTAGCGTATAGATGATTCTTGACGAATAGCTGCATCCTGAGGTACTTCAGTTTTATCATCGATATAATACGTATTTCGTACCCAGCAGACCTAACAAAGTGCAAGAAGAAAAAGAACGAACGTTGTCTTCATTCAAGCGTATTATGCTCTTACATTATTTGTGTAATCTTCGTAATTTCCAGTAAAAAAAGCTGGAACCTATTCGAAAAAGCAAAATAAGTTCAAAAAATTCGAATCAATCGAAAATCGTACCCAACATTGAATACGTTTCGAAGTGAATTCTCGATTTGAAACGATAACAGTAAATGCGATTAGAATAGCAGTTGTATATCGATAGTTGAGACGATCACCAGCTGAATCATCACTACGAGTCGTACCAAGAAATAACGTTGAGAATTCATTTGCAGCTTTTATAATTAATGCTGACATGATAAATGATTAGATCTGTTGTAAATAATTGATAACTTATCGAAGATTCAAGTTCATTTCATTTTTTTTATTCTTATCTAAAATGTAATAGAATTTTTGTAAATTGATACTGAACAAATTTTCAATTATGCTTGATCCATATAATAATAGACGAAGGAAAAAAAGTGAGATCGTAAGCGCTCAAAATCGATTGATTTCGTATTTGTCTACCTTTCTACGATTATATATATGTAAATATTTCCTTCTCATCGAGCAAATCTAATCATTTATCAGGCAGAAATTGCCATTTATTTATGTCTGTACAGCGAGTACTCGTCTATTCGCCAGAAGCAATAACACGTTCGCAAAGGAGAAATAAAAGAAGACAAAAAAAAAACATTTTTTTCTGTCATTAATAATAATTCAAGTGGACCAAATCTGATTACACAAAACAAAAAAAAAGGTAACAAACAATTATTTTAACGAATTTTTTGTTCGATAGTTAATTATGCATTGATCAACTTCATTACTTTTTTTTCAAACGTCGATCAGAACACTTACTAGTCATGTAATAAAAATAAATATACTCGTAACTCGACGTTTTTCGTCTTGTTAGAAAAGTACACATACACACACGAACATTAAAGAGACGACAAATAAAATCAAGAACAACGCGTATGCAATCGAGTTAATGTTGACATGTGCATACGTACCTTCGAAGAAAAGAGCAAAAAAAGGAAGCAAAAATTATTGTTATTTGTAAAGAAGATTAGAATAAAAATCAGTCAAGATAGCAGGCCGATCGATTAATGGCCTATCACCTTGTTTCAGGTAGATACATACATTTATTCTCAGCTGCGTACAAGCATACAAAAAAAAACGATTGCGGTTTTTCAGTCAATGTCAACGTTTTTTTTTCTTCTTCGTCTTCCTTTCTTTTTCTCTCTCTCTCTCTCTTCTATATTCTCTGACAATAGTTACACACGCTCATGTATAGATTGCTATGATTCGTAGGGCAATATTTCTTTCTGATAGGAAACCTAAACTTTGGTACACTTATGACGCTCGCTCGTCTGCCTTTCTCTGAATAGTAATAGAACACTGTAGAAAAGGAGAAATGTATGTATGTCTATGTAGAACAAGAAGAAGAAGAAGAAAAGAAAAGAGAACGAGAGAGAGAAAAAAAAGAAAACTCTTGGCCCGACTCTTTTTCCTACTCTGACGTAATATCAAAAAAAGACCAGACCGAGAAAGAAAAAAATGATGATGATGATGAAGAAGAAAAGGAATTGTGGACGATAGAAATGAGGCTAAACTATATGGCGGCGCATTTCAAATTCAGTGAGCAAACGTCTTTTTCTGTTGAGATTCTTTTGAAAGAAGAGGATTTGTCAAATCAAGGTTAGACTGCTAAACATTAAACTAACGATTGAAGTATTCTCAATGAAAAAAACGCAAATATATTTATATTTGTAACAGCTGGTCGAACCACTTAGAAATTAAATTAACAGATAACTTTATACGAGAAATGTATAGAACGATATACGTATTGATGGATGTACTGACGTATTGTCAGATTAATTAGCTAGACTCCTGATGTTGATGAAAGCAGAAAATAAATGAACAAATTTGCCATTTTGATTTTGTTATTAAGATCAAAAGGTTTCTTAGTCAACATATTGTAAACATATTGTAAACCAATATTCTTCTCTCATGATCTGGAAGCCTTAGCAGACGACACAGCGTGTTGACAATGAAAACAAAACAAATCGAATTACTTTTATCGTATCTCTAGTCTTGTCGTTTTCCCGGGACAAATAAATCGATTTTTATTTTTTTAAAATTTTTGTCATATCTCTCTCAGGATTATATTCTCATCGAACGTGTTCTACTTTCTCAGTTTTATCACGTTCTTCTATTCAAATTTCGATGCCGTACAAACATGATAATGGATGTTAAACATTTCGAATTAAATAGCCATTTACGAATAATCTACTAACAATTGAAAAAGAAAAGAAAATGTACGTTCTTTTTCTCTCTCTTTTCTTCTTGCTTTCGAAAGATTGAATATAAATCTCAAGGAAAGAAATGTTTCGATACGACATCTATCATTTCAAAATACAGTTGTTTTCAAAATCAAGCCAATACAATGATTCGTTGTTACAGAAACAGTGAAAGTTTATATATTCTTTCTTCAGCAGCCAATCTAACTGTGTCTGTGTGTGTATTTGCTGTAAGATTCGAAGAAACTTCTTTTTCGAGTTCTCTTCAATTGAACATATTTATCTGAGATAGAGATGGATGTGTCTACTGGTATTGCACCACCGGCTCCAGCTCCACAAAATTTAAACACAACATTCACTGGTCAACATACGATCTATGTAAACAATCTTAACGAACGTAAGAAATGACGATACTACGATCAGACTAATTGTTTTTTTCTTGAATATACAGGTGTAAAAATTCCGGAATTAAAAAAATGTTTGTACGCTATATTTTCAAAATTCGGGAAAATCATCGATATAGTCGCAGCGAAAAATCTCCGCATGCGTGGTCAAGCATTCATTATCTTCGATCAGTCTGATAGTGCTGCACAAGCATTAACATCGATGCAATCATTTCCTTTATACGACAAACCATTACGTATACAATTTGCTAAAAGTGATAGTGATATTATAGCTAAACGTAAGAACACATATGTTGAACGACCCAAACGTCGAAATGATTCCGATACACCATCAATATCGAAGAAAGAAAAACGTCGTCAACAACAGGCAGCTAAACAAGAACAACAACGTCTAGTAAAAGCACAAATGGCAGCACAATTTCCTAATCTACCGGCTGGTATGCCACCAATGATGCCAGGCATGCCACCGATGATGATGCCGCCGCCAATGCCAAGCCGTCCTGTTCTACATCCTCCGATATTCGGCGGTGAAATGCCAAATAATATTTTATTCGTTTCGAATCTTCAAGATGCAAACGAAGCCATGTTAACAACGTTATTCAAAGCTTACAATGGCTTTCGTGAAGTTCGTCTTATACCCGGTCGTGATGGTATTGCATTCGTTGAGTTCGATCTTGAACATCATGCAGCCATGGCTAAGGACGGCTTGCAAGGCTTTAAAATAACACCTGATAAAGCCATGATGATAACATTTGCTAAGAAATAACTTGTTTTTTTTTCGTTTTCTTTTTCTTCTTGTTATAAACAACATTTAAAAAGCAAAAGCGGATTCTGTTTCTTTTTTTTTGAAGAAAAAACAAATAAATGTACAACTCTGGTCATGTTTTGTTTGTCTTTATTCTAGATGTCGAATACTACTACAGATCAACCAACGACAACACAATCATCCGTAGGCAATTCTATTCCACCCAATCATACACTCTATGTCAACAATTTAAATGCGAAAATCAAAAAACAACAACTGAAAAAATCACTCTATAATCTCTTTATTACTTATGGACGTGTCATTGCAATTATTGCAATAAAAGGTCAAAAAATGCGTGGACAAGCATTCATTGTTTTCGATGATATACAAAATTCAACAGCTGCTCTACGTTCATTACAAGGTGTTGTTTTCTATGATAAACCGATGCGTTTATCGTATGCCAAACGTGATTCCGATGCGATACGTTTGTCGAAAGATCAAATCGCTGAGAAGACAGCAGCTCTAGCAGCCATGAGTCAACCGGAACAAAAACCACGTAAAGATAAACCACGTGCACCACCTCCACCTCCACCATCTCAACCACCGCCAGATCGAACTCTTCACGAACAACATATCGGTACAGAGAACTTCGTTTTGAAAGAAAAAAAAAGAGTGTTTTTCGACGTATTTTGTGTTTGTAGCCATGATGAATTCTGAAGAAGTTAACCGTGCTGCAAATGCAGTTGCAGCTGCTGAAGCTGAATTACAAGAATTACCGTTACGTGATCGTACGCGTCGTATTCAATCGGTTATTGCAGTTCAAACGACAATGATCGGCACGAGTGTACCGATTATGACGGAAGTTCAATCGAATTCTACACTGTTCGTTAGTAATCTACCAACGGAAACAACACGTGAAGCGCTCGAAGCTCTATTTCGACAATTTTCCGGTTATCTCGATGTTCGTCTCGTACCAGGACGTGAGGGCATTGCTTTTGTTGATTTCGATAATGATGTCGGTGCGTCATCTGCTCGAGGTATATTCGTGTCTATTTTTCGTTTGTTGATCTGATTAATTTTCTTTTTTTGTCTCTAGATGCACTCAATAGTTTCAAGATCTCGCCTACAAATGCGATAACGGTTACATTTGCACGAAAATAAACAAAGAGATTTTGGCCTTTTCTTATATATCTTTAAGGGTTCATAGAATCAAACTGTTGGTTTCGTTGTTGCTGTTGTTGTGTTATTTTTTAAAAATAAAATCAGGTCGTTTTTTTTTTGAAAGAGCGCCTTTAAAACTGACTTTGAACAGATATCACTAAACAGATTTCATCGAGAGAATTTCCATTTGAGATCTACGTATTTTCATTTTAGATTATTTTCTTATTTTTCATGGATACATATGAAAACCAAAATAATCGACAAGCTGATGAATTAGCTGCTAAAGTGTCTCGGCTTAAACATGTTCGTGTTTGATAAAAGAATATATTTTATTTTTCTAAATATTCGATTATTTTAAGATTGCATTCGACATTGAAAATGAAAGCAAAGAACACAATCGTTTTCTTGATACAATGGTACAGAAAAAACTGAGAATTTCTTCGTTTGATTTGTTTGATTTTTCTAGCGTTTTGATATGAGTACAGCACGTAGTTTTCTCGGAGGTAGTGTTCGGCATTTATCAACGGTTATGTCAAGTGGACGTGGTGATCGTCGAGCAATGTGCTATCTTGTTCTTGCAATTGTTTTCGCCTTTTTATTTCTCTACTATGTTGTTAGTTCATTTCGAAATAAGTAACACGATAATATTCATTTTGTTATTCTCTAATGGGCCTATTTTCTCTTGTATATTTATCTAAAACATACTCATTTTATGTGCTCTGTTGCCATTGAAATAATCAAGTTTTTTTTTCTTCTCTTTTTCTAGATATGAATCTCTTACGTCGTCCCCTCCGTCCTCGTCTTCGTCCGTTGCTACTAAATGAATTCACAGCTGATGGTAAAACCGAACCTTTATCTCCACTTTCATCTGTGTCGAGTTCAACAACAACTTCCACACCATCATCTCGACCATCGAGTCATACTCGATCACCACGTTATCTACCGCCATTAGGCGAAGAGGACAGTCATCATGTTAGTCTCATAACACCTTTTCAAAGCGAACAACTGACTGTAGTCGATCCAATGATTGTTGCATTGAATGATGAATATGAACAGAAGAATATCCACGACAATGATGATGATGACGAGAGTGAAAAGCAAAGAAAAACTATTTCTCAGCAAAAACGAACACGAAAGGCATTAACACCATTAAAAACCCGTGAATACTCTCAAATGAGTGCTTTATATCAAGCAAATCGATCGATGAAAGCACGGACATTGAATAAAACTCCAAAGTTCAAAGGACCGGCCGCTTTACCAGCTCGACGTACACGTTCGTTTCACGATATTAAATTGAATTATTCACAAATCACTGACGATGATGCTTATGGAATTGTGAATGAATTTACATTCAATGATTTTCTTCTTCATGCATCAATGTACAATTCTCGTTCGTACGAAGAATGTACGTTGGAAAAAGCGATCTTATCGAAATATACATACAAACAAATATGTGAAATGATTGCTGAACGTGTTTGGGCTGATCGTGGCGAAAGTGGAAAAGTAATTTTAATTGCCAAGAAAGAAAAATTCATTTCGAATGAAATTCTTTTTGACTAGATTCATGTTCAAACACTTGTACCGAATATAGAACCATTTCAAAATCGAGTTCCTATGCATCAAATTGTTACGGAAATGGCGTTGTTGCTCCGGCAACATATGGCAAATATACTTGGTAAATTATCGAAAATAGAGAAAAAGAAATTTAATTATTAGTATCGTAGGTGCACCATTAAAAATGAATATACGACCATTGCCGAGTTGGCGTCAAAAAGAAGGTGCTCATACGGAAATTCTTCTTTATGAAACCGAAAATCGACAGGTTACATTCAATGATGGACAAAGTGTATCGAAAGAAAGCAACAGTAAGATAAATATTGTAATATAACTATTTATTCTTTTCAAAATAATAGATTCACTTGACGTTAAACGTGATACTGGCGCTGAAATTGCCGTTCTCGATAGTTTGATTAAAAACGGAACTCATTTAGATTTACGTGCCTTTGCACTCGATCGTCTGCCAGATATATCATTAATGTTTTCAACTTTAGTTGCCGTCGATCTCTCATATAATTGCTTAAGAGTAAAAATAGATTGATTTTCTATCTTAAATTTTTGTTTGTTAATCATTTTCGTACTAGACTATTCCGAGAGAATTATTCGAATGTTCAAAATTAGAACATCTCTATTTACGTCATAATCCAATCGTATCAGTTGGATCAGGCATGAGCCGACTGCAAGCACTTGTCTTTCTTGATATGTCATTTTGTCAATTATACGATTCGCTTACTGATCAGTATGTATTTTTACTTCTGTCTCTCGCTCTTTAATTAATTCATATTTTAATAGTTTATTTGGTTTAACTAATCTTCGTCATTTGGATATTTCATATAATCGAATAACAAGTATTCCGAATGGAATATCGAATTTAAAGTAAAACGAGTTTTATTTGAAAACTGAACATTTATTATCTGTTCTTAGAAATCTTCGACAATTTGCTTGTGATGGAAATGAAATCACTTACATTCCATCGAGTATGATTTTAATGGACAATCTTCGATTGATCACAGCAAAAAATACTTGGCTAATGCCTGAATTAGCGAAAGATGAATCTTCAACAAAGCCTCAAGTAAAATTTCAATTATTAAATATTCTCATCGAAAGATTAACTTTTGTTTTTGATTAAAGAAACTACTCGAACTGCTCTCTGTTCGAATCAGTAAATATCCGTGGAAAAAATTTCTTCATAAAGCTCCTGATTCTGCAAAAAATTTACTCTTCAAGTAGATGAACGTTTTTTCTTTGACGAAAAAAAACCGAACGATTTGATTTTCTTCTTTCTCAGTGCTCAATCCTGCGATTCTTGTTCGGGTTTACGAGTATCGCATGGTCATCGTACGATAATCACTTGTCAGAATTTATTTGGTATCAAATCTTTACCAATTCTATTCGTCAGCTGTACACCTCAATGTATACAAAAATTATTAGAGAATGATAACGAGCTTACTCCTCTTCCGTCCAGAGATTCATTCACGGTCAATGATCAATTCATTTCGCGAATGAAAACATGTCTTACGTGATACAGAGAAAACAAAAGCATTTTTTTTATATACATATTTTTTTTTCTTTTTCTTCTCACGAATAATTTAACAGTAAAATTTTTAATCTCACCTATCGAGCTTTGCCGTTTTCTAGATAAACGAACAACAGTCATAATGAAATTAATCACACATAATATGTTGACATCGAACATTCTCAAAGGTGTGACGAAAGGTTTCCCATTGAAAATCAATGCGAATCAAGTGGAAAATGTTTCAGTTGATTTTAATCGAGATTTTATTGTTCGTATTCTTCAACGTATTGAATACGATGCATTACGAGGAGCAGTTAAAGATGTATGTAAATAGATCTATTGAATTTGAATTCATATTTTAATATCAATTTCAGCTTGGTTTAAAAGAAACATTGCCTGAAACTGTAACAGAAAGTTTACAACAGGATGAAGAATTCTTGAAATTAATGCACAAAGTTCTACTTGAATATGAAGTCGAAGAAGGTGAACTTATTTGTCCGGAAACAGGAAGAAAATTTCCAATTTCCAAAGGCATTCCGAATATGTTATTACAAGAAACTGAAATATCTTAAAATAGCAAATGGTTTTTCATTTTCGAACTAATTGTTGTTGTTGTTGTTATTTTTTTTGATAAAAACAATAAATAAACATCAAAGATCAAGAATTATTCAATCATATTGTGCAAAAAGAAGATTGTTTATTCTAGATTTTATTCTCTTTAGGAGAGAAAAAAAAAGAAACATCATATGCAAGAAGATTCGTTACATGAGAAACAAGAGAAATCTTGTTTAAAGAAAAAAAAATCAACGAAATTGATTCCATTGTATTCGTTCGATATGATACCAGCGTTTCTTCAATCGAATCCGTATATTCGAACTGGTTATCGACATGGTTTAAGTGTTAAAGGTTGTTTAATAAGGTACATCACTCGAATAAATGAAGAAAAAAACCAAATTATCACTTTGATTTTCTTTCTCATCGAATAGTTTAATCTGTTTAAATAATGAATCGGTGAATATCTGGTCACATTTAATAGGTGCTTTTATTTTTATTTATTTTTTCCTTCGTGATATTTATCATGGAAAAGCACTACCATTTTTAACATCAAAATCGGATTATTATTTTGTTCTTTTCTATACATTTTCAGTTATTGTACGTATAAAATACATTCAATTGAATTTTGATCGTTACCGATGTCGATTGATATTGAAATTTAGACATGTATGATATGTTCAGTTGTCTTTCATCTGTTTAATTGTATCTCATCACGAGCATTTGCTGACTTTCTCAAACTTGATCTGTGTGGCATCGGTTTCGGTATTCTCGGTTGTTATTTATGCGGCCTTCATTTATCGTTTGAATGTTATCGTACATGGCGCATACGTTATGAAACAATTATTATCGGTATCATGTTTCTCGCTGTTATTTATTATGTACAAGGTGTTAAACGATATATAACTCAAAATATTCATGTAACAATCTTTCTTTGCATATCATTGGGCGGTTTCTTACCAGGTTTACATTGGTATTATCTTCATGGAGGATGGTCGAATGAATTTGTTCAACATTTCTTTCCGAAATTATTTGTTCTGTACGGTATTTTAGCAATCGGTGTCATTGCCTATTTAACAAAATTTCCTGAAAGATTCTTTCCAGGTTGTTTTGATATTTTACTGGCAAGCCATCAGATTTGGCACTTTGCATCATTAGCAGCATTTATTTGGTGGTATCAAAATGGTATTGAATTGTTACAATATCGCCTGGTCAATCCTTGTGGTGCTTCAGTAGAATAGATTGATAAAATCATGAACAGTTGATCTCTTTAGTTAGTTATAGTTGAAAGATGTACTTCATCTGATTATCTCGTATGTTTGTTTTGTATTGTGATACATAGCTCTACAACGCTTGTGTGCGTTTGTTAATTGTTGATTCAAAAAAATAAAATCAAAATCTTGATGTGAAAATCTTATTTAGTTGATAGATAATTATTTGAAAAGAGTTCGTGCATTAACGTACTTACATCGAGATAAAGATAAATGTTGCAATTACAATAGTAAAAACAAGTAAAATAAAAATCTCGAAGAAGATTTATAGATATGAGAAGTTGTAAGGACAGGCCTGATATCATGCGTTTACCAACTCTTACAGAAAACTTTGGCTTTTGAAATTAAATATTTACTCGGAGAGAGTAAGTCATTGCGATTATTGCGTTGACTCCTGATATAAGTTTGCTTGTATAGTAATTAAACTATTTAGATGCTTTATCTTTGTGTATTCAACTAAGCAACAGAAATCTATGTTAACACTTTAAGTGCGAGTATCTGGCGTTCAGAGAGAACGATAGTTTCATTGACATTGTGACGTTTTTGTTTTTTTTTATAAAGCCGGATGATGAAATAACTCTCGTAAAAAGAGAAAAAGATGATGATAAAAAAGATATCTATGACCAAGAGAGTGTTATATATATATACGTATGTGGTTGGTAAATATTGCCTTGAATTACCTGTTATGGTATTTGAGAGAAAAGAGAACAGGGAATAGGGCATAAAGATTTGTTGTTTTGTTTTGAGAGAGATCGATGAGTGATAAAGAAGGTTGAATGCGTCAAACATAAGTCATCGGTACGAATAAAAAGATGTGACATTTTCCCTTTTTTCTCGCTCATTGATTAAATATCTTCGTGGATATTTATTTTATTTTAGTTTAGTTTTTATTTTTTGAAATTAAAATGTAATTTTTCTTTGTTTCTCAAATTAGAACCTTTGAAAAATGAGACGAAAATCGTATGATATCGATCATGAAAACGACCTCAAGGGGTCTGAAGGCGACAGAATCAATGCTAATCGAAAATATTCATCGGCATACGGAACAACCACCGCATCAACAAAGTACATTTGAAATTGTCGATTGACTTTTAATCATTAGAAATTCTAGTGTTGAAATAGAAAAATCAACGAACAAAGACGATCAAAATGAAGATACCGGACCTGCACAGGCTGTTAGTTTTATGAATCTCGTATGATATACATTCGAATGTGATGAAAATATAATAGAAAAAGGAACAATTCTTTTTAAGTTTCGTTTCGCCAATGCATTCGATATTCTCTGTATGCTGATCGGTACTATTGCTGGTAAATAGTTTAATTGTTCTTGATAAAACTTTATCTGTTTTCTTAATATCGACTTCGATTAGCGTTGGCACATGGTGCGGCGTTTCCTTTGCGTATGTTTTGAAAATATTCGAAAGAAGAAGAAAAAAAATATTAAAATCTAATATTATCATAGTTCTACTCATATTCGGCAATGTAACTGATATATTTACGGGTCAAACATTTGATTTGTGCACATTTAATTTTACATTATTCGATGCCTATTGTCCGCCTGGTGTTCATTTGACACCTGAGAACTTTATACATTTATATACAAAATGTAATTTATCGGAATTTAATCTTACGATGCCGGATTTGCTCGGTAACGTTCGCGAACAATCTTTATATTTGACTAGTACGTTGTTTTTTTTTGTAAATAATTCAATGGATTTTGTAAATATTAATTTAGTTATCGGATGTGCAATAATTATTGTTGGATATATACAAGTTGCTTTTTGGTCGATGGCATGCGAACGACAAACACGTCGTATTCGTGAACGATTATTTCGTGCAATTCTTTCGAAAGAAATCGCCTATTTTGATACACATAAAACAGGTCAATTGAATACGAGATTGAATGATGATGTTACGAAAATTCATGATGGTATTGGCGATAAAGTCGCGTCAGCAGGTCAATTTCTTGCTGGTTTTTGCGTTGGTCTTGGTCTAGGGTAGATTCGATTAATAATTTTCAAGATTTTTCTCATTTTATCGTATTTAGAGTGTACAAAGGTTGGAAATTGACATTAGTTATTCTCTCTGTTAGTCCAATACTTGCTATCAGTGCAGCTATTCTAACTAAAGTATATCGAATAAAACTCGAATGATGAATGCTTACGAATTGATTTAGATGACGGCAACAATGACATCAAAAGAATTGAAATCCTATGCAAAAGCTGGCGCTATAGCTGAAGAAGTTATTAGTAGTATTCGAACGGTATTTTCATATAATGGAGCAGATTATGAATCGAAAAGGTTAGACGGATTAGAATAAGTTTTATGTTTTATGTTTTATGTTTGTCTTCGTAGATATGAAGTTGAGTTATCAGCTGCAAAAAAAAGTGGCGTTCGTAAAGGAACTGTTAATGGTTCACTATTGGGTGTCATCTTTTTTCTCATGTTCGAAGTTTATGCTTTGGTAGAGAAGAAATTTATGTTTTCTAAATACGAAAAAATACGTTTGAGTTCGAATAGGGCTTTTGGTATGGAACAAAATTGGTTAAAGATGAACCTGAGACCTATACGATCGGTGCTGTTCTTATTGTAAATGAATCAAATAAAAACAAAATGAAAATCAACTATAAATATTTTATTTGCTAGGTATTTTTCTCGGTAATTACGGCGGTATTTAGTCTTGGTCAAGCAGCTCCTCATATTCAAGCTTTATCACAAGCACGAGGTGCCGCTTTTAGCTTATGGGAAATAATTGATACGGTAAATTTCCTTTCGAAAACATGGATTTCAATTTTCAGAAAACATGTCATTTTCTCATTCAGCCATCAAAAATTACCATTGCCGATCCACGAGGCATGGAAAAAGGTGATTTAAATGGTGATGTCAAGTTTTCAAATGTTCATTTTGTGTATCCATCACGAACGGATGTTTCTGTTTTAAATGGTCTCTCATTTACCGCTGATCGTGGTCAAACAACAGCACTTGTTGGTACATCTGGTTGTGGAAAAGTAAAATTCGAAATGTATTGTTTCATTTCAAAATTATATTTTTGAATTGTTTTAGAGCACATGTATGCAGTTATTACAAAGATTTTATGATCCTATCAATGGCACAGTCGAAATCGATGGTGTGCCGGTAAATCAGTACAGATTAAGCTGGCTTCGACAACACATTGGTGTTGTTTCACAAGAACCGATTCTATTTCAAACAACAATCCGAGAAAATATACTTTTTGGACGATCAAATGCAACGCAAGATGATATCGAACAAGTAGCAAAAATGGCTAATGCACATGAATTTATTATGAAATTACCGAAACAATACGATACTTTAGTTGGTGAACGTGGTGCACAATTGAGTGGAGTAAGATATTTTGAATTTATTCTCAATTTTTACTGAATTGTTTTATTTATCTAGGGTCAAAAACAACGAATTGGTAATAGACGGAAAAAAATTTACAACCAAAATGATCATCATTTCTGATTCGCGTTTTTAGCTATTGCTCGAGCTTTGATTCGAAATCCGAAGATTTTATTACTCGATGAAGCAACGGTAAGTCGAGAGCGTTTGAATTTTCAAATTGAAAAAGAAATGAAAAATCGGATTTAGAGTGCACTTGATACTGAAAGTGAACGAATTGTCCAAGAAGCTCTCGATCGTGCTTCGAAAGGTCGCACAACAATTGTTATTGCTCATCGTCTATCAACCATTCGAAATGCTTCGAAAATAGTCGTACTTAACAAAGGATCTGTCGTTGAAGAAGGTAAAACATCCGTTGAATGAACTACTGTTTTTCAATTCGAAATAAACGTAGGCAATCATGAGACATTGATGCAAGCAGCTGGTGCATATTATGGTCTTGTTGAAGCACAGAATCTACGTGGACAACATACAAAACAAAATGAAGATGATGATGAAACTAATGATGACGACGAGGAAGCTACAAGTATGATTGATGAAAATTGAAAAGATGTAGAAGAGGAAGATTTTGATTTCAGCGGCTCCAACTTATCAACGAGCATTATCAACCAGTGATCATCATCAATACAATGCGGGAATTTCAACGACTGACGCAGATGATAAAGATAAAAATGATGATTCCGAAGAAAAAACCGAAGTAATATACTTTTTTTATAATGAATGATTGATTGATATTTGAATGATTGTTTTGTTAAGTACGTTGGACCATCGCCATTTTTTTCAATGTTAAGAATGAATTCACCAGAAATGTGTTATATTATATTCGGTTGTGTGATGTGTATCTGTAACGGAGGTAAAAACCGTATTTCTAGTTTCAATATTCAATTTTCAATTGAATTTTTCAAGGTGTTCAACCTGCGTTCGGTGTTATATTGAGTAAATTAATGTCTGTAAGTCGAATCGAAGATGTTCTTTTGCTAATATTCAATTGAGTTCATTAGGTGTTTCAAGTTTGCGATGAAGATAAAAAAAATGAACAACTATTGATTTACATCTTATGTTTTATCGGTCTCGGTGTTATTATGCTTTTTACAACATTTTTTCAAGTGAATACTGACTTGCATTTTTTGGTATAACTAAAACTCTCGAATTTATTTATTAGAGTTTTCTATTTTCTTTGTCTGGTGAAACGTTAACTAAACGTTTACGTTCGAAAATATTTCGAACTTTATTGAAACAAGAGGTTGCTTATTTCGATCATCCAGATAATAATACCGGTGCATTATGTACTCGTTTAGCAACTGAGGCATCTGATGTTCAAGGAGTAAGATTGGTTTTTTCTTTGTGACAATCATTTCGAATGTTTTCATTTAAAGGCTACGGGCATTCGAATTGGAACTATGCTACAAAATTTTGCTAATTTGGGTGTCGGAATGATTTTAGCGTTTTACTATTGTTGGCAATTAACGTTATTCGTATTGGCTTTCGTACCATTTATGATTATGGCTGGATTTCTTCAAACATATATGATGACTGGTTTTGCAAACAAGGATAAAACTGCTTTGGAAAAAGCTGGAAAAGTTAGAAACTTAAAAACAGAATATTCATAATTGATTCTTTTTTTTTTGAATTGAATAGCTGGCTGTTGAAAGTATTTCGAACATTCGAACTGTTGCACAACTAACTAAAGAATTTTACTTCGGTGATGAATATTGCAAATTACTCAATATTCCATATAAGTTCGTTTGTTTGAATCAAATTAGTTAGTGATCTTGTTTTTTTTTATAGGAATAGTATCAAACGAGCACATGTCTTTGCATTTTTATTCGGTTTTACTGATGCTGTAAGATGATTTGTTTGAAGAAAAATGCTTCTCTTGAATTGATATCATTTATTAGATTATGTTTTTTGCACAAGCTGGAGTGTTCACATTCGGTGCTTGGTTGGTCCAAGAAGGTTATACAACGTAAGTTAATACTTTGGTTCTAACAATTCAATGATTCTTTTTCATTTAGTTTCGAATATATGATGCTGTAAGTATTCGTAAAAAGTGAATATTTCTATTGAATATATAAATCATATTTGTCTTTTATCAGTGTACTCAATTGTTTACTTTTCGGTGCTATGGCTGTAAGTATTTGTTTTCATTTTCGAGAATCGTAAATTGAACAGTGAGTTTTCTCAATCGAAAGGTCGGACAAACAGCTTCGATGTCTCCGGATTACACCAAAGCTATTGTAAGATTCAAATAATCGGAGAACATACGTATTTACAAAATTCGATTTTAGGCATCATCAAAGAAAATTCTCAATCTCTTTAATCGTATTCCAGATATTGATAATTCGTCAAATATTGGTCAAGAAATCGTAAGTGACAAGTAAAACTATTCGATCGATTCGTTATTTTTTTTTCTTATTATAAAAGAGACACCTTAATGGTCGAATCGAGCTACGTCAAGTCGATTTTCGTTATCCAACTCGATCAGAAGTTCAAGTATTGAAAAGTTTCGATCTAACTATCGAACCAAGTAGAAATGAATTCGAACTGAAGAGGAAAACGATTTCATCTTTTTTTCTTAAATCGAATTTAGACACACAAGTTGCTCTTGTTGGTTCGTCTGGTTGTGGTAAAAGTACAATTATTCAATTACTCGAACATTTCTATCGACCAACAAACGGACAATTAGTAAATAGACTTTAAAAAAAATGCACATTATTCAAAATTAAAATCGAATATGTTCTAGTTAATTGATAATCAAGATATCGAAGTATTGAATCTTCAATGGTGGAGAAGTCAAATTGGTTTCGTTAGTCAAGAACCGATTTTATTCGATGCATCTATTCGACAGAACATAGCCTATGGAGATACATCGAGAGATGTTCCGTTCGAAGAAATTCAAGAAGCAGCGAAAAATGCAAATATTCATCGATTTATTGAGAATCTACCTGAACAATACGAAACAAATGTCGGAGCAAAAGGTACACAACTATCCGGTGGAGAAAAACAACGAATTGGTAATAGACGGAAAAAAATTTACAACCAAAATGATCATCATTTCTGATTCGCGTTTTTAGCTATTGCTCGAGCTTTGATTCGAAATCCGAAGATTTTATTACTCGATGAAGCAACGGTAAGTCGAGAGCGTTTGAATTTTCAAATTGAAAAAGAAATGAAAAATCGGATTTAGAGTGCACTTGATACTGAAAGTGAACGAGTTGTTCAAGAAGCTCTCGATCGTGCTTCGAAAGGTCGCACAACAATTGTCATTGCCCATCGTTTATCCACAATTCAAAATTCTGATCTTATTTGTGTTTTACGTCACGGTCAAATCGTTGAATCAGGTCAACACGATGAATTATTAGCTCGTAAAAACTATTACTATCGTTTAGCACAATCAAAGAAATAAAAAGATTTTTTTGTTTTCTTAAAAGATCATTTCTTTTCTGCTAGAGTTCAAGTTTATTTTTTGTTTTTTGAATACACGTAATGGTTTTGAATAAATAAAAAGCAACAATTACGCGTAGATGATTATAAAGAAGAGAAAACAACACAAAAAGGTAGATTTGTGCATTTACACATACTTTAATCATAGAAAAAAATGAGATATTGATTTAATAAGGAGTGTAGTTTGATGAGCCACTATTCATATGGCTGGCACCACGGTATGGTGCATCTCGATTACCTCGATACGAACCACCACCACGACCTCCACCGAATGAACCTAGAAAAGATATTATTGAAAAGAGAATGACGATTTTCGACGAGGAAATTTACCACGGTCATCATTGTCACGATATGAATCGCCACCGTCATTACGTTGACCTAGAAAGCAAAAGATTTGCTTTTATTTTGCTCACTGATAAACTTAATAATTTACTTCGGAAACCACCTCCTCGACCTCCGGAAAATCCACCATTGGAATCGCCCCAACCGCCTCGACCTCTCGAGCTGAAACCTTGACGAGGCTTGTTACTATCCCAGTTGTTTCGTCCACCACGATAACCTACAACGAACAAATTCTGTAAAAAAAACACCTTGTTTCAAATAGAAACTCGTACCACCTCGGCCGCCGTGATCGTCATTGTTACGATTACGACGTTGGGCGATTTGGACACGTATTGTTGCGTCGATGGAGTCAACATGTTGGTCTGAAACGATGAAACGAAATGAAAAATCAATAGAATTCATCGGAAAACGTACCGTTAAATTGTGCAACAGCTCGGTCTGCAGTTTCATCACTTTCGAATGTGACTTGGGCACGGCCATTCGGTTCACCGGTATCACGGTCTTTATAAATCCAGATCTTTGGACCACCTGATCGGTCATCGATCTATCGGTTCGAAAATGGCCGGTCAAACAAAAGCCCAAATAGAATTAGCCGGTTATTTACTTTGATTTTGCCAACGTTCGAAAAGATATCAAAAAGTTCATCATTCGTTACGGTTTTCGGTAAATCTTGGATGAAGATGGCGTCGTGAAGAATTTGGACGTTGCCATTATCATTTCGTCGGAATCCATAACTGCCGCCGCCCCGTCCTAAAACACAAAAATCCGTATTAAACTAACGTTCCATCTCCTCATCGACTTCGTTTTTTCAAAGACAATACATAGTACTAGGATCCTCATGTATCAGAATTACAAAGTGTTTATACAATTTTTTAAATTCTTATTCGAAATTTTCATAACATTAAGTGGATTTCACTGTCGTAGATTTCTTACTTGAGTTATTATTTCCAAATGATCCATCATATGATCCACTATAGCAATATAAGAAATGAAAATATGATCATCATGTTTACAGAAAAAGATATTTTTTTCAAGTTTTTTTTTTATACGGTTACCCATCTTTTCTTACTTTACAGTTCTTTTTTCTTTCTTTTTATAGATTTAATTTCTTTTTCAAAATTTGTATACGTAAAAAAGTTTCGAAATGAAAAATTTTGACGATAGGTTCTTTTCACGATTTCAAAATGGAATAAAAATTTGAATTTATATGATCAGTAAGTGAAGAAAAACGTCTGGCCTAACTAACGGCACTCACCCTCCACGTTGTCCATCGTCGTTGGAACGAGAATATCCGCCACGAGATCCCGAGCTCCAAACATTGCCACCGCTACCACTTTCGCCGCCGTGATCGTTATCGTTGTAGGACATTTTTAATTTTAAAAGTGAATTCTGAAGAGAAAAACAAGATATGGTCGTGTTTTACACGATGAGCCTTTATTCGCACAGACAATAAGGGTTTATTTCTTAACGGAGTTTGAAGTTATATGTTAATGTCGGCATAAAAAGAGGTCACTGTCGAACGTTAGAATCTCTCGTTTTCTACTTGTAGAAATTTATTTCTTTTGCTTTTCTTAGTTTTACACGTTATACAAAGACAAATATCAGAAATGTTTTTCTTTTAATTATTAGTTGTAAAATGTTGTAATTTTTCTTGAAAATTTTGAAACGATATATTTAAACTCATCCAGTCTTCGTTTTTCGTTCGTTGAAGTGTATCAATATGGCTCGTTAATTTATCGGTTAATTCCCGTAGTTTTTGATTAAACATAACTTCACTTGCTGCACCACTTGCAATGAAACTGAGTCCGAATGACATTATTCCAAACATAGTTGCACCTGTAAAAAGCGCAGTGATTGCAGCGAATATACCGAATAAATTGATTTGAGAAAAAATCGACGATAATAACGCATGTTTAGGCATTTGTTCAACTAATTTATGAAGTCCATCGAAGAGTTCGTGTAAAAATTTTTGTATTTGTTCGTTCGTATTCATTGATGGAAATTGGCTAAGTGCATTCGTGAGAATTTCTTTTGTTTGTTCTTTTTGTAATGAAATTTCGTCGAGAATATTTTTTATTTTTATATCATGTTCTTCCTGAATTTTCGTTATTTTCGATTCTAATCGTCGAATTTGAAGTAAATTCGAATGATACCATGCATGTCTGGCAACTAAATTATTCACTTCATCGAGCGTTTCAGTTACTCCTTCGGTTGATTGATTGAAAAGTTTATTTAATAAGTCTCGGAATAAGATTTCTTGTTTTTTCGATAATTGTATTAGTTGATTAGTTGGCTAAATTAGAAACTTGAAAAAAAAAGAATAGAACAATTTGTTTTTCTCTTACATCCATGTTTAATGTCAATGGTTTTTAAATTGAATTAAATCTAAAGTATATACGAAATGTTCTTCGGAATCAATGTAGTGAATAAAAAAGAAAATAATTTGCACTTCCATTATAATACTCCTTTTATGATTTGTTCTTTTACTGTGGAATCATTGAGTTGACAGAAACTAGGCTAGTCTAATATTCATGGAAATGCACAGGGGTCGCTGCGTTCAGTTGTGCGAGAGAAAAAAAGTCAATCACTCATTAGATTTTCGTATATACGTATTAGCTTTTAATCAATAAATAAGTAAGAAATTGTCCATTTAATTAAAAACGTACATGCGTATTCTATCACGTCAATCAAACATAATTGCATTACTAATCGAGGTACGAATACATTAACTATATATAGAAATTAAACTATTATCAGTGTGAGCGAGTATACTCGATATAGAAATCTATTGTACACATCGTCGACTTGCCACGACATCTGTCTTCACATCAGCTGACATGGTAGATTCATTCGATTTCCATTCTCCGTTCATCTTCCTTTTATGGTAGTGGTGGTAGTTGTGTAGTGCATCGTACAACGTATTAATCTGTCCACTCGATTCTCTTATTCGTTCTTCATAACGTCTCATCTTGACACGAATCGAAATCGTACCTTTGCGATATTCTGTTTTAAAATAAAGCAAAAGTTCAAGTTCATCACCTGTCAATAGCAAAACAAAATTCGTTCGATTTGTTTATTTATTTTAGATATCATCCTATCCATCCGTCCTTTAATCTCGTTTTTCTTTCTATTTTTCATGTATTTTTTCCTTTGAAATCCATCAAACTGACCGTATTGATTAATAACGACACACATTCCAATTCCTTTTCAAGGTATAGTCTTTTGTTTTTTTGTCTTTCATCAATCTTCATCGTACGAACAAACAACTAGTTATCTATTATCACCATTTTCTATTCGTTGTTTATGTCACCTGTACTAACTCATAAACAAAACGAAAAGTTTTGTTTTTTGTGTCATTCAAGGATTGCTTATTTATCTTTTCTATCGAGACAAAAAAAAAGAAAACAGACATCAGGAGATATAGCTGTTTGTTGCATGCTCGTAGTTTATATTTTATTACTTGAAATTTACAACTATTCATCGTTATGACGTATTAAAAAACATTCTTTTCTCCCGTTTTCTTTTCCTTCTGTAACAATTAAAAGGAAATCGAATGGCGACAAGGTGAGACACAATGCTTATTTTAACAGAAATATTCTCGTTCTCTCTCATTTTTTTTTCTTCTCTTGTGCAACCATATGTTGAATGAACATAATACCATTTAAAATGTCAATTTTAAAGAGATTTTTCGACATTGATTATTCATTTATGTTTATTTTATGTCTAGTTCATTGTCGAATCAAACCAAACCTTTGTCACGTTTACATGGAACTATAAGTTTACCAAAGATCGCCACCACAACTGATAATACTATCGATTGCCATTTGGCAAGGATCGTTGCGGGCAATGCAGGTAGAATTCGAATTGAATACTGATCTTATTCAATCGACGTTTTTTGTTCTTAGAAAATCTACGAGAACATCTTCAATCAATGTATAAACTGTTACGGCCCGACGATCGTCTTACTCTGGTTTGTTATTGACGATTTAGTTGTTTTTGTATGTGAATTTTTAACATAGATGGTTCAATTGGAAAGTGGCTTTCCAAATCGATATCGTTACCTAGTCATGATAACATGTGTCGGAAAACAAGAGACTGAAGAGTATGATGAATAGACACAAACGAATCGATTCATTTCGATTTTTGTTGTAGATCAGCTATTCTTGGTTTTGATGTAGATAACAATGCTATTACCATCGGTATGACATTGCCAATATGGGCGGATTTAAATATATCACTCGACGGTGATGGGTAGGCGATAGAAAGTGTAGTTTTCGTTCTAAATTTTTGAATTTTAGTGGTTTCAAAGTGACTTCCTTCGATCGATGTCATATATTCAAGCCGGTGAGCGTACAAGCTCTATGGTAAACATTCGAAATTCATTCGAAATCTGAATTCGACATCAAAATATCTGTTTCAGGACTGCTTATCAAAGTTTACATAAAGCATCCACTCAAGCTCGTACTTATAATTATATCGTTAACAATGGTGTGACGCATCATTGGATCGAACATTATCGAAATCCTGAACTACGTTCTAATCAAATTTATGTCAATGAATGGTATCAAATGGACGAGATTTTATCACATCGAAGTGATTCACCACATTTATATCAACCGTATGTTGTTGTTATGAACGAATAGAAAAATTTTTAAAAAAAATATTCCTTCTAGATTATCGTCAGATGAAGAAACACTTCGGGCGAAAATACATGTGAAATTAAAAGAAATTATGTTACAAGTCGATCTTGACGAAGTGACATCGAAATTCGTAAGAAGATATTTTTTGAATTTCATCAAACAAAAAATGTTTGTTTAGTTACGGGAACAATTAGAAAATACATTTGAAATGTCTTTATCTCTTTATAAACAGTATATTGATGATGTTATGCTACAGATTCTTGCTCAAATGGATAAACCAACTATGATACTTCCACATTTATACCTTGGCTCCGAATGGAATGCATCGAATTTCGATGAATTAAAATCGAATAAAATCGGCTACATTTTAAATGTCTCACGAGAGATTGATAATTTCTTTCCAGGACATTTCAAATATTTAAATGTGCGCGTTCATGATCAAGACGATGCCGATTTATTAAAAGAATGGGAAAAAACCAATCGATTTATCGATGAAGCAAAGTACAAAACTAAAAACAAAAATATCTCAATGAAACATTTCTTTTTTTTCTTGTCATTCAGAGCGAATAATCAATGTTGTTTAGTTCATTGCAAAATGGGTATTAGCCGATCGGCGTCAACGGTAAGTCGAATAAGATTTTGTTTGACTAGATTTTTGAATAATAATCGAAATAGGTACTTGCCTATCTGATGAAAGCACACAATCAATCGTTTGCAGATGCATTAGAACATGTTAAAAAACGACGATCATGTATTAATCCAAATGGTGGATTTCGAAATCAATTATTGATTTACGAAGGCATACTCGCAGCAAAGTAAAATCAATAGAACAAGAAAAAAAATACGAATCTATTCGATTTTAGTAAAACATTCCGGAGCAAAATAAATGACAGTCAAAATACGACACCAACACCAGTAGCAACGATCAATCGAAGACGAACAGTGAGATTACCTAATTTACCAATAGGAAGTCATCCAAGAAGCTCGCCAGCAACACCAGTCGAACCCATTCCAGCGTCACCCTCAAGCTCTGTCGTAGTCATGCGAACTCTTTCATCGAATAAATCCAATCCTGTCATCGTTGTACCACGACAAACATCTGATCATTGTAAACAAACATCCCATGTAACTACACGACCAAACTCAATAATTTAATTCTTAATTTATATTTTTGTTTGTTTGTTTATTCTTCCTGTTTTTTTTTTTCATCTTTCTCCTATTTAATGTATCTACATTCTTCTTCTTCTTCTTCTTCTTCTGTCTCTGTTTAGTTGGACATACGGAAAGAAAATCGTTTTTGTATGTATGAAATCGAAATATTCTTTTGTTCTTTTCCTTGACTTTGAATGATATGATTTTCTGTTTTCTTGTTCTTGTTCTTCTGTTTATATTTGTTCGCTATTAACTTACCTTAAAAGACACGAAATAAAAACGAAAAATCAACTGAACTGAGTAAATCAACTAATCGAATTCGATTTGTTCGTCAACATTAGCGACTAAATTTTTAATTTATTGTTTGTTAACAAATCTTCGTTCTTCACGTTGTTTTTTCTCTCTCGTTTATAGCAAACAGTAAACAAAATTTCATGCGAAAAAAAAAGAAGAAAACAGAAACCAAAACAAAACAGAAAAGCTATACAAACATCATAACTAGTAGATAAGTAAAAATAGATTAAGTGAGAAACTCGACACTGATTATTTGCGTTTATTGAATAAACGAGCAGAAGATTGAAGTTCAATCATCGATAAGTTATCAGATATTCAGCATAAGCTTGCGAGTCATGATACGTTACTGCAAAGAAAAAAAATCGAAATCAGATGTTAGTGAAAAAGAAGATTTTTTTTTTTCGTTACCAAAAATATTTTGACCATCACCAGTCGTGTCGAAGCCAGGCGGTGCAACACGCATTGTTGAATTTCCTTGAACTGTATTGCCTACGAGCACTCGAGCTGAAACGAGAAAGAAAACAAAACGGATGTCAAGTTTGAATGTAAAGGAAATGAGAGGTACCGAGAAACATTCGTCGAATACCGTTTCGATCAGCCAACGAATAGTTATGACTATAAACAGAATGTCGAGCAAAATAACAACCTTGACCGTAGGCAACGGCTAAAAGAGAAAATTTTGATTTTAAGAAGATTATTTCATTGAAATTAACTCTCACCATGTTGACCAGCATATGAACGATTAAAACATTCGAGTTCGATGTTCTTTGAAGCTCGTTCATCACATCCTAATGCGCGAAAGATGAATGAATAGAAATGGATGAGATATTTAAGAAATCTACCATGAAAAAGCCATTGTTCAGTTTGTTTGCCTAGTTTTTGTCGAAATTCACATTCATGAGCTGAATATTGTTTATACCAACGTTGATTTTGAATACGTTCGATTTGAATTATAGTCGGAATATTTATCGTTTGACCCATGGGTCGACCAGGCTGTCCTACTGCTATTTGTTGAGGTGTCGGTGCTGGTCTTGCACGAGATCGAGCCACAGGAACGTGAGCTCGTCCTATTATTTGATTCACAGGTACCATGGGATGTATTGGTGATTGTGGCACTGGCATAGACATAGGAGGAGTTGGTACTGGTGGTCTCATCGTATGAGATGGTAACATATTTTGTTGGACAATGGGATTTGATCTCGGGGGTAACGGATACGAGGAATGTGGCAACATTGGATGAGATCCTGGTTGCGGCTGATTTGAGCCAGGTGGATTATTGAAATTATTCATGAAAGGTGGACCTGGATTCATCGGTGCTGGGTATGCAGCTGTCATGGATGGTGATGTCATGTTTATAGGTACGTGTAGCATTGGTCGAGGAGGCATTCGATGAGGAGCAGGAACAGGAGGAAGCGAAGGAGGAGGAGGAAGAGGACCAGGACCAGGACCAGGAGTAGAAACTGGAGGAACTGGTAATTGAAATTGATTTTTCAGATGCAACCAACTTTTCAGAAATTTATCAACCACGAATTTATATTCGGTTGATTGAGGATCCAATGTTTGCCGTAGAAAATTATTTAGCATTGGCAAAGTCCAATATTTTGGAAGACATTGTTGTTGATTAAGTATTAATTCCACATCGTAATCATCATTATCATTATTATTATTCGTTGGATCGGTAGTCGTTGCCTAAACAAATCAAATGAAAAATAATTTCCGAAAGAAAAAATAAAACAATTCAATCATTTACTTGGCTCGTTTTTGGTCTGTTCAAATGTATAGCATGTTCAGATTCGAATAATTTGCCTTGTTGATACAATTGTATCGCATGAATATCACTTGATGGTAATCGTAAATATCCTAAATCATTATGTTTAATTGGACCTCGACAAAGTGAACAAACTAAATTTAAAAAAATAAATCACTTCAGTAAATAAACAAAATCAAATACTAACCTAATAATTCATTCGTTTTCTCTCGTTGTTGATTAACTTCATTTGCAAAACAATCATAACATATCTTACAATTACAATTTAATACAAATATATCACCGTATAAATGCTGTTTTGAACATATTTCACATTTTCGACGAGGTGCCTCATCGCTAGTCGATGCTGAACTGGTTGTCGCTTGTTGTTGCTGTTGTTGTTGAAGAATCGGAATATTCATATCGACTGTATCTTCATTATTGTAAAGTTCTTCATAGGTTTGAAAAATTTTATTATTTTGATAATCTTGCAAGATAATAATTTGTTCATCAGTTAGAATACGTGTTTCCGAAAGATCTCGATCTTGCAAATGATAAACACATTGATGGCATGTTAAAATTTGATTATTTTTCATCTAATACACAAAAACAAACGATTGAAATGCAAAGCATATCGATTGATTTTACTTGATTTTGTATGTGCTGTTTGAAACAAAGAAAACATGATGAATGAGCATCTTGACAATTGAGAATATGAAATTCATCTGAACGAGTACTATTCTTGCATAGATCACATAGTTCTTTGGAAAGACCTGTACAACAAAGAGAAGAAGATTTCTATTCTGTATTCATCCTCAAAATGTATGTCTACCATTTGTTTGATTGAATTGTTCGATCATTTCATAGATATCGATCGATCCTCGATGTTTTCGTTGCCATGAAGAAATAAATGTCTTAATTTTTTTCTCATCAATATTCGGATCTTGTAAATGTTTAAATAAAAATTGTGATAATGTTGAATTATCATCATTTTTACATATCAGCATATGCTGTTCGTAATCATTAATGAATACTGGACAGTAGCAGATTTCACATGGAATTGTTAAGGATCGGCCTTGACATTCATTATGATGAATATAAAAATTATGTTGATCAATATATAAATAGCATTTATCACATTTAACACGAAGATTAGTTGTTTTACTATTTGTAGTTGATTTTAGCTCGATTAATTGAATAAGTACTTGATGATCTTTCATCGAAATTGGAAGATCTTCGAGATCTTCATTTTTTAAATGATAATCACAGTTAGTTAGCAGACATTTCGGAGATGTTTTTAACTGAAAATAATTCAACATATATTGTCTTAGTAAAGAAATAAGAATAAATTCGATCGTATATTTACTTGAATATGTTTTTGTGTCCAATTAAAAATACAATTCAAACAGAAATCATGCAACGATGGACAATTGAACGTTTTCAGTAGATTCTCTTGCTTTTGACATGATTTACACGCAGTTTTTGTTTCATCGATTGGCAGATCGATGGAAGATGATGGCGAAAGATTTGATGTTCGACAATGTCGTTTGTTCGGAGGCGATAAACGTTCAGATTCGGTACTTTCATCATCATCATCAGAATTATGATGAATTATTTTCGACGATGATGCACTCATATTCTCATCTACAATCGAAAATAAATATCGAAAGATTTCGAATATTATTTTTTCCCAAAATTTCATATCTTTGTTTCTTTTTTTTTCTCTCGGCTTCCTTCATCATCTGATTCATATATTCTTCATCTGTTTTGTTTCCTTTTCGTCATTTGATTCAACCATTCGTTACGTTGTATATTATTTTAATTCACTAGCGATATCTATCCAATTAAGAATATACAATTTTTATTTCGAGAACAAAAAACAAAAATGACTCGATGAATATGTACGAATATTAAATAATTTTATGTTCACTTGGTGGCATATGTGTAACTTCGAAATCGAGATGAACATAAGCTCGTTCGATATCATCGATTGTTTCTAATTGATTTTGCAATTCGATACCAATGTCATGCGCTTTTTCAAGTGGCATCGAACCTGGCAGAACAATGTCAACTTCAGTAAAGAAATCAGTACCGACGTGAACTGCTTGAATCGAATCGATTCTTGTCATGACTTTGGGTTGAAAATTATAAACAACGTGAGTTAAACGTTGAAGAAATTCGGGCTCAGCCGATAGACCAGTTAAATTCCGGATTTGTCCTATAAAATGAAATCAATCTTTAAATATACACCGACGAAGATCAATTACGTACGATTAGCTTGTAAAATCCAAGCAATGATAATATATACAGAAATAACAATAGCACCAATCGGATCGATAACGATTGCTTCTTGTTTGATACGTCCATGGAGAGCATGAGATGCTGAAATTGAAGAGAAAATATTTCGATGAATGAAAAATAGAAGAAATATAGATTTTACCGATTAATCCACAAACAAGTGCAACAATATTCGATGCAACATCATTTCGACTGTCTTCAGCTAACGCATACATACTCGGATTTTGAATTCGATAGCACAAAACAAACAGAATTGATTTCGATACTAGATAAAAATCAGTAAAATACTAATTAAACTAGTTGTAAAACAAAAAAAAATAGTCTACCAATAGTAGCTACCATTGCCACGATAGGTACTACACTCATATCAATATGTGGTAATGAATGTTCGGATGAATTGCCTTTATTTCGATTGGCAAAATATTCGATATCTTGTTCGAGTGTTTCAGCACTTTCGAATATGACTTGTACACTAGCTGAACACATAATAACCGAAAGAATGACAACGGCTATTGGTTCTAGACGTGTTCGTCCTCAAATAAAACCAATCATAGATCATAGTAGAGATTATCAATGGTTGTTACCTCCTGGGTATTTGTAAGCATCTCGATTTTTAATTTTATGTGCAGTCCAAATAAGGATAACACTCGTTAGTAGATCCACAACACTATCGACTACAGAAGAAATGACTGAGAGTGATCTTGAAATTACAGCACCAACGATTTTCAGAATAACCAGAAACTTGAAAATTATAAAATTCAGATTGAAATCTAATTGATAAAAAATAAAACTAACTATGTTTGTAATTAAAGTGGTTATAGTCAAGATTTTAATAATTTTCTTTTGTCGTTTTTCGTAAGCAGTTGCATGATCATCTTCACCATCGTCTTTCGGTAGAAGTATATCTTCAATTGATGTTATTAATTCTACTTGATCTTCATAATATTCTCTAAATCAATAATAATCTCTTTGTTTGGCGAACAAAAACAAAACGAACATACCTGACTTTCTTCGGCAGAGATTTATCATCTGGTCTGAATAAAGGTTTTATCGATTGTATATGTTCAAGATAGCCGTATTTTGTCGTTTGATTCGAAGATTCTGATTCATCATCGATTTCATTTGTTTCTTCTTCGACGAACGCAGCATTACTTTTACTTCGATTTTGTCGACGAGCATGAACGAGATATCGAATTGGTCTCGATGGATTGGGCGTTGCACTACTGAACGATGATTTTTTCCGAGGTTTTTTAGGTATTTCTTCTAAATCATCTGTTTGAGGAGTATCCATTTGAAATTCAGTCATGTACTCTTTACTCTATATTTGAATTATTTCTTTTAAACGAAATTCCGCCCTTCTTATTCATTTTGTGTGATCACTCAGCCATGAAAGATAAACGATAGCGTGGACGAGCAAATTACATGAGAGATTTTCGAATATATAAAGGTGTTCTAATTACTCAATACGTTTTTTGAAAACAAGTCAAGTAGTACAGATAAACCCTTTGACTATTATTGACGTCTGCCTTTAATCAGAATAGAAAAGACCTACAAGTAATAAACGATATAAATGAAGTAAAAATCTTCTAAGATTTTATTTGTTTTTTTTCATAAGAATACAAAGCAGAAGATGATTTTTTTGAAACATACATTCTTTTTTCGATAGTTGATTACGTTGAACAGCAAAGAAAAAAAGAGAAACAGTTATTCTAATGAAGAGAAAAAAACGAGGCAAGAAAACAGACACGAATAAGGTTGAATCATAGTGAATCTAACCAAGTTGAGGCGGTGGCGGTGGTGGTCGTTCTCGAAGAAGACATTGTAGACCAGCATTATCAGCACATTGACAAACACGTTTAGAACGAAGACTCAAATTCGGTAAACATAATTGTCCATTTACACAATCATGTTTTTCTCCGCAAACATTACTCACTAAAAATATTTCAAAATTTATTTTTATTAAATCAAATATTTGATGTTTTCGTTTTTACCATCTGTTGGACATGAATCTTTAACTGTAACTAAACCGTACAATTTACCATTACCACCGGCTGGTAAAAGAACGCTATCCGGTGCACGACTTGGTGTTTTATCAATTCGGCCAATTTTATTTCTAGATCACGAATAAATTCTTCAATAAAAAAAAAACAAATACTAAGAAGATCGATCTCTTACGTTGACCAATCGGTCCAATATGCATATTGAAGTCCATCAGTAAGGCCAAATATCATGGTTGTTTGATCGGTTAAGATGACTCGTCGATTGGATCCATCATCTCTTACACATTCGATTGTTTTCATTTTTGCATCGCCCCAACATAATTCTCGTCGATGATGATCATAATAGAGTCCATTGGGTAAACCAACTTTATCCGAAACTAAAACTTTACGTTCACTACCATCCATATTGGCTCGTTCAATACGAGGATTTTGTCGATTCCAATCTGTCCAGAAGATATATCTAAATGAGAGAAAAAAAGCAAACAAAACAATAGAATTAATTCAGACTATCAAATACAAACCCGAGTTCAGGATTCACAGCAATACTACGTGGATTTTGAATATTTTTATCCAAAAGAACTTTACGTAAAGTTCCATCTAATGTTGCCACTTCCAAACGTTTCAATGACGAATCTGTCCAAAATACTAAACGTGACACCCAATCAATAGCAATTCCTTCCGGACTGCCCAATCCTAATGAAGAAAAAAAAACGAAATTAATTTTCTCTTTTCAATCGAAACCATTTTCTACTAACCACTGAGAATGATTTTGAGATCAGTGCCATCATATTTCATTCGTTGAATAGTTTTAGCCGATGTGTCAGTAAAATAAACGTACTGTTGAAGACAATCAACGGATATGGCTACAGCACGCATGCCTAAAATCAAATCATGATATTTTTCATCAACAAAAATAGTCATAAAATTGTGAATTTACGTGGTACATAAAGAATACGATTATCTGTATTAGCCGTAGAACCCGATGTTGTTAAAGGTACTTTGAGAATCGTTTGTCCTTGATTGACAATTAGAAATTGTTCTTTAGGTCCGCCAAGTGTTTCAGCACAACTTTAAATTGACAATTTGTTTTTTCTCTATCGAAATCAAACTGCTCTTACTGTATTCCATCGCCAACGAAACCTTCTTTACATGAACAGACATTATCTTGCAGAATTGCATCATAAACACAAGCAGCCGATGGAGAACAGATCGTATCATTTTCAAGACACGAATCTATAGAAGCAAATTTTTATCGTAAAGAAAAACGAAAGATCAATCTCACGTTCATGTCGACAAGTAATTCCATCGCCTTTATAACCAGTTCGGCATAGACATACATGTCGATCGATACGTTCATTATAAATACATTGTGCATTTGTATGACATTTATTTTCAATATTACACGAAACCACTAGAATACAAAAATGATCATCATCATTCGATGAACAATCGGCGCTTTTACCATCTTTAACACAAGTTGAAAATGTTGTACCATCATTGAGATATCCGGGATCACAAACACATTTGCTAAAACCAGGCCGTTGCTCATCCGGTAGACAATGCGCATTATATCCGCAATCGCCATCCGACGAACAGAAATGTGCAGTACACGAATATCCATCGCCATAAAAACCTTTTGTTTACGAAAGAAAAGCATCTTCTATGTGATCTAACTCGAAAGAGAATCGTTGATACGAACCAGGTTTACAAGTACATTCATATTTTTGCGTATTTTCATTAATTAAACAATTGGCATTCGTATCACAATTGTAATATTCATTACATTGTTTCGGTTTGCAAACAGATTTAAATATTCCATTGATTTGATTTTCATGATCATCAGTCATTTGCCAACCTTCTTTGCACAAACAACGTGCATGTCGTGTATGAGGATCTTGAATACAAGTAGAAAATTGAGGACAAATTTTCGTTGCACACGTTTCAACTAAAAAGCAATTTTATTCAATCAGTTTTTTTCTCTCTAAATCATCATCATCGTACTTTCATCGTGAATTGGTTTACAAAAGAATCCATTGCCAATATAATTTCGTTTACATTCACATGTAAAATTTCCGTATGTATTCGTGCAAATAGCATTTGGATGACAAGGTGATTGAATACATTCGTTAATATCTATTGAAAACAAACAAATACAGATCGAAGATTTAGATTGTTCGAATCGATATTTTACCATCACAACGTCGAACACCATCGCCAATAAAACCCGAATTACATTTGCATTCGTACGAATTCTGTTCGAAATTCGGCATACATTGAGCAAAACCGTGACAAGGCGAAGAATCACATGGATCGTATTTAGGAGCTAGAAAGTCGAATGAAAGTTTGTCAACAATCGAAATTGAATCTACCTTGACTACCAATTTTTGTTATGGTAAAAAATCGAATGGTCGTATCTTCGACTGAATGATAAATATGACTCTCTTGATTGGTGACAACAATTTCTTTAGCAGCTCGATGCGGATTATGCGGACATTCATAGAATGTTAAACTATCTTCAATTTCATAGCTCATATTATGATTCACAGTAGTATTCACATCCGTTTTCGATATTAATGAATAGATAACCGATGCTTTAGCATCATAATGACCCAATGATCGTTTCGTATATTTCATATTAGTATTTCCAATTGATACAGATAGATTGCCTTCGGGATGTGGTAAACTACCATTGATATAAGTATCAACATGAAGAACGCCTGATTCAATACCACGAAAATATTGCTCGATGGTTAAGATCGATTGTTCAGTAGTATTGTCAACTTCGAATACACGAACTGTAGCCGAACGATTTACAACACCACCTAGTTTATCAATACGAACAAAAATAAACGAATGTATATTTCGCTAGGACGAATATTTAGTCAGACCTGTCAATCCGAAACCATTTTCAATCGGATCAGAAAATCGATGAACAGTACCAAATAACCAATTAATCGTATTAAATAAAGGTACGGTCTGCTGAAAATGTGTGTGAATGAATGGCATATTGTACAATGAGTTATGTATTCGACCATCTTCGATGTAAATATAACCTTGTAGTTCAGAGTTAATTTCTTGACCATTGATAGTTCCATTGATTTTGCCGACAACAGGAAAGTTTTCTAATTTGTGAGTAGATGATGAAAACAAAAGCAACTCAATTAGAAATTTACCAGCACGTTCACATCGAAGACCAGAACCGAGATAAGGAAAAAGACAACGACAACAATATCCAGTTCCTTGATTTTCGCATCGAGCATTACGCGAACAAGTTTTACATTCCACAGCATCTAAACATACTTCATTGTCATCCGAAGAAATTCTTTTCATCAATTAATACCTGGTGGAATAGTTGTCGTAGATGGTGGTGTTGCTTGTTCAGGATAATAATATTGAGGTTGATGTTGATATATATTCGAAGAATATGGAGCTACAAGTTTTTAAAATATTGATTTTGATCAAATAAGAAAGTCAAATTACGTTGAACAGGTACAATCGATTCTTCTTGATACTCATCATTGCCTGCTGATGTTATACGAAATCTGCCATATCGACGACGATCTCCGATTAGATAAATCCAAGCTCCTGCTTTACCAATATTCGATTCTCTATTAACAAAATTCGTTCGATTATTTTTCAACGAAATCTTTTCGTTGATCTACCTTGCTAAATTGAATGCAGTTTCGCCACCTGATCCCGGCAAGACAACAGTTTGTTGTGATGTACCATCAGTAAAACCAGCTTCAGCATATCGATCTTGTCGACCTAATTTTGTTGGACTATATGCTGAGGTAAACTCGAGTTTTGCATAGAGAAATATCGAAAATGTTTGAACACCATCGGTTACAATTGCTGCTTGAAATGTGTTTTTCTATGGAAGAAAAAAAAACGACAATGAAAAACTAGAAATTAATGATCTATTTTGAACCTTATTATCTTTGTCGAGATAGGAATGAACATCTTTCCATGTACAAATTAAAATTGAATTCGGTTGAAAACTTGTTAAACGTGGAAACGCTTCTTGAATGAAATCCTTCGCTTTTTTAAGCAAATGTTCTTCTTTTGTATATCTGAATCAAAGGAAAACTTTAAAAGAAAAACAAACAATTAACGATTACTTGTATGTAATCGAACCATTCTTTATCGAAGCATCGATATCTGCCCAAAATGGTGCGATAATTGCATATCCACTGTAGCTTGTTAATGTTATTTGAGGAAAAAAATAAGCAATTGGTAAAAGAAATGATATAAAACCGTTGGTATTTATCTGAAGAATTCATTTTTAGAACAAAACAAAACCCGAGAAAAATATAAATAAACGTACATAGAGACTTTCGTATTTTGTTGTTATAAATGGTATTTCAGGCGAGAGAATAATTTGTTCAGAATGTGTATCATCATCTCTTGGCACAGGAATACCATCATCATACATAAAAAAATCGGATTCATCAATTGTTCTACCATATGAATTCAAACAAATGAAAAACAAAAGACAAAAAATTGCCTTCTGTTTCGAATAAAATAAAATCATCATCGAATACGACAACAATAATTTGTACGTATGTATATACCAACGATTGAGCTCGTCAAATGGTCGAATAAATCGTCTCAATGAACGTGTATTTCTCTATTCTCTTCAGTGAGATGATAATGATCAAATCAAATATGTGTGTGTGTATGTATATTATCTTTTAGTAGATATGCTCAATGCATTTTACGATGCAATATATACGACGAAAGATAGTATGAGTATGTGCTCGTATATTGTTGCATAAAAGAAAACAGCTTCAATCTCGATGTGAATACGAACGAGAGTCTGTATGTTATATTGTTCAAATTCGAATCGAAAGTATGTGATTGGATGTATGTTAGAGACCCAATAAGCGTTCTTTTTTGTTTGTCTGTCTATTTGACCGTAAGCAACATGTAGTGATGTGATAATACAATCTTTCTTTCTTTCTTCTTTTCTATTTAAAATGATGAATGACCACCAACACCGTCATGAACAGGAATTCAACATACTTACGTCACTAACATATCAGAATGAGTTATTTACAAATTCACTTGATGTCTTTTTTTTCTAGTGTGCATATTCTATTGCATCATTTTAATCAGAGAGTGAAAAAAGAAGAACTTTTTGTCAATAATTTACGATTGTTTTAAAAATAGATTTATTTGAGTACGCTCTCAAATTACTAATTGATGCGAGATTCAATAATATTCGATCAATAATATTGATAAATTAAATTAAGCTATGCAAAAAAAGATTAGTTTTTCTTCCTTCGTCTGCCTAATATTAGCACAAGTACTAAATAATCATGTCTTTTTTTCTCACATTTTTCTAAAGAAAAGAACTTAACTATTGTTTATTTTGACGTCTGCAAGATTTATGCAGGAAATCAACGAACAGAATATTGAGAATCCAAAGTACATGACCCCTCGCCATTTCTTCTGCAAGGCACACTCTTCTGATTTTTTTCAATTAATTGTTATGTTTGCAGATTGAATCGAATCAGATTTCGAGTTTGATTCAATTTCTGTCACATTTATTTCCCCTGAGTTCAATAACATTGTCGAATAAAGAAAGAAAAAACAGTTATATTTGATGGCAATTTTAAAATGTCTTATCGAATGACAAGCTTTAACTACGCAAATGATAATCGCATGTGAACCACAAATTGATTGAACATCAGTCAAAAGATAACATAAGTTTTTTTTTTGTTTTTGAATATTTATTATGTTAGGAAAAAAGATTATACGATTTGTTTTTCTCTTAAAATATATTTTTTCGATGCTGTTGAGCGACAGATACAACAAAAAAAGAAAGATATTTTTTCTTTGCTTTCAATTTTTATTTGTTTTTTTTTTGGAATAAATACGTTGGCAATGGTTTCATTGTTGATTATTATCAGTGGCCATCATATCACGCCGTTTACGTCCGACAAGATACGAGGCTCGTTTACCAACTAAATATGTGCCACGTTTGCCAACTAAATAGGACGCTCGTTTGGCTGCGGATAGGTCTTCATCTTAAGAGAACAGTTGAAATTTTATGATTGAACATGTTTTGTTTTTCTTACCACTGTCATTAAAATCTTCATCGGATGCAACTGCTGCAAATCGTTTTCCTACCCAATAACCATGGAGATGTTTTCGTTTTTGTAATAGATCAGCAAATTGTTCTCGATCTTTGTTGGCTTGAGCCGTGACAAATGTCAAACCAAAGAGTGCGACGAGTATATAGGCAAGAATTGTTTGATATTGCATGGTTTGCTTTTTATTGTGTTTTCAAATTGACAATCAAATCTATAGAATAAAATTCAAAGGCGAAAATATAAGTGATCAAGGATTAATAAGGATGCCAAATGAAGATCAACGATCTGAAATAGTTACATATATATAGGTGTGTGTGTGTGTGGTAAATAGATTTGTTGAAGAAACAAAATGAGAAAAAAATGAAAAATTAGTCAATAATGGTTTTTGCACGCATACCTTCCAGGCTCAATGCATTAGGTCAACGATACTATACCTTTCAGTGATTTTCCTTTCTTCTGATAAATGAGAAATGAATTGATCTTTTACGAGATGTTTTTTAATATAGTTTTATTCTTTGCTAAATCAAATATATATGACTAGACCTCGATTGACTATCTACTAAATCACCTAAGTTAAAATAAAACTAAGCACATGGAACAAAAAACACAGCGAAAATAAATGAATTGAAATCTATTATTTTCTACTTTTTCTCGATGATTAAATGTCATTTCTAGATCATTAGATTACCGAAAAATAGGAAAATACAAGGACAAATCTGAAATCTTTATTCATCTAATTTATTCTTTTATATTCGAAGTTTCGAATATATATAAATCTTGTCAAGATTATTACCTTCGATAATATTACTTATTCTATTTACAATAGTACTCAATTTTTGATTACACGTACAAATAATACCCTTAATTAAAACTGAATGGGCAATTAACTAATCGGTCTATAAAAGAGGCCGATGTGTGCGTGTCCCTTTTTCTAACAGATATTTTGCTAAAATCCATTTTCTCTCTCACTCTCGTTCGTTCTTTCTTTTTCTTCTCTTTCCTCCTACACACACGTTGTCAATCGTCATCATCATTATTATCCCCCCTCGCTTTGCATGATTTAGATCTTCGACGTTTATGTGTAGGCAATCGTAATTTTCTAAAATCAAGAAAAGTGTTGAACTACTAACGATGTATTGACAATATCTTAATGAGTGAACATATTAGTTGATTGAACTGAAATGTTAACACAATAGTTGATCAATAAATTGAATTTCTGCTTAGACTAGTTATTTTCTTTTTCTTCTTCTCGATGTTTTCTAAGCGTCAAATGCGAATATCGTAAACGATTGCCAGTCAAAAAATACTAGACAAGTGCTGTTACAAACGTTCAATGACTGAATGAATTAATTAAAGTTATTGTTCGATACTCGATTCATTCATGTTTTCTTATTATTAACGGGTGGACGAAAGAAAAAAGATTACGAAAGAAATCAACGAGAAATCATTTGTTGTCAAGTGTTTTTCTCCTCTTAATCGTGCACTAAACAGACTCATTTTTGACATAATTCAGACTGATTTCTTCTTTCAACCTTGAATACGTTGATTACATTGTGTGTATGTTTTTCTCAGGAATCTTCTTTCAAGGCATAAGTTCTCGTTCGCCTACGTTATTTTTACTGTTTTTTCAAATAACATTTTCGCATTTGCCTTGCAATCAAACAAGAAAACACAATGATTCTACAAAACCCTCGTTTATCTACTAGCAATTAATCGTAGTTAAATAGAAGTTCTTGATTTTTTTTTGTTCATTGAAATCAAAATTCACTTTATCGAACAAAGAATATTCTTAAATCATTATTATTAGAAAAATTAATTTCTATTTAAAATTGTTTTGACAAATTTCGAGAAGGACGAATTTGTTTGTTTGCTTGTTTGTTTAATTTGAGTTTCTAATAGATCAATTGTCTGTCGAAAACGTACTAATGGATTAATAGTTAAATCATCGTGTGTCATTTGACGTCGTTCATTTAATCGTTGATAAAACAAAGAAAACATTTCAGTTTTAGTCGAATCATTTCGTTGATAATCATCGAGAAATTTCAAAAATATCATTCCATGCATGAATTCTTTAAGAAATAAAACATATGAAGGATTCGGTTGAATATCGAGAAATTCTTTCGAACGAAATTCATAACCAAGTCGATTTTCTTCGTCTGTTGGTTGACAATCAATTGATGTTACCGATTGAAGATCAATTCCACTATCGTATCGTGTAAAATAATTCGAACAAAGAGAAAATGATAGAGGATTTTGCTGACGTTTGAAATATTCAGGCAAATGAGAGAATAAATCAACAAAAACATGTAGACATGCTTCACTAACAGCGATATTAATCAATGTGGAATTTAATTTTGCTACTAGACGAAATCTTTTTAAATATTCAAATGAACCTTCGAGAGTTTGTCGAAGATTTACTGGTAAAATATTTGTTCTTTCAGTTTCATCGATGAGTGTATTCGAATCTAAATCAACTCGTATGATATCATCGGAATCGATGATCGATGGAATTTGTTCGAGAGTTTCACTTAAACAACCATAAACAAATGGACATGGCGAATCAAGTAGATCGTGCAACCATGACGAAGGCATAATTGACACGAATGAATAGGGCCAAATAAATGGATAGAGTAGAAATGATAGTGCAAGACAACATTTCGTTAATTTCGATGGTAAAGACGAGAATAATAGGATACGTTTTGAAAGTAACATTGATTCGAACAGATGAATAATATGATTTGATGATAAACATGAAAGTAAAGTCGAAAAATAATCATGATTCAAACGAATATCTTGTGGACAGGTATAGAAAAATAGACGACGATCATTGAGAATACATGTAATACCAGACGAGTTTTTAGTTGAATTAGGAATTGGCTTGGAATAAAATGATTGTATTAATGCCATACATTCGAGTTCATTCGAGATGTAAACTAAAAATAAAAGGTTAATAAGAAATAATACGAAGAAAAAATTGCACAAACCAGTTGATAGTTCAGTAAGAATCGCATCGTAGAGTTTAAAATATGGATATGTTGAAACTAGAAATAACTCAATGTATATTTTTTCGTTTTTTCTTTAGTTTTCACTTACCAAGACAAATAACAATTGGATTTTTATTGATTTGATTATAATCTTTCGATAAACGTCGACAGTATCCATATTCAACTTGTCCATCGGATAAAATCCGTGTGAAAACATACGTTGATGGATCTTGTAAAATGAGCTGTTCATTTTTTTGCAATGGATTCAATTCTGGAAAACAAAATCGTTTATAATTCGAAATTTCATCCAAATGAGTGATTTCATAGGGATAATATCCGAGAAGAATTTCTTTATCAACATGCCAATCCGAAAGAGTCACAATAAATGCAAGTTTAAATAAATGAGGATCTAATTGTGTTGTTTCTGCATTTGATAGACAATGACCTTCGAGAAATTTATTTAAATCTCGTGGTGTATTCGAATAATCGATGATGTACGACGAGTGTGTCGATTGAAATAAATGTTCATCGAATAGTAAACCATTGACAATTAAACCGGAATCTTTATGATTGACAATCGTATTCGAGAGACTTTTGCGTGAGAATCGTTTTGATGTGAAATATGTCGTTAAATGATAGATACCATTGGTAAGTTCTTGGTTGATACTCGCAATTGACATATCATCATTATCACCGTCGTTGCTCGAATCTGCTGACGAACTTCTATTTGACAGTAAATCTAAGGAAAATGAGGAGAACAAGGAAGATGAACGACGATGTGTCGAAGTCGATTTCATGAGAATCAAAATGGTAAATTACTAAAAATAAGCTATCAATGTTAA